>Ga0208121_100011_pt1 | contig 229031 bp, 241 predicted proteins | sample LakWasMet62_LOW9_2_FD_183894 | JGI IMG/M metagenome (GOLD analysis project Ga0208121, IMG submission 183894) | Freshwater sediment methanotrophic microbial communities from Lake Washington under simulated oxygen tension - Sediment Metagenome... | ecosystem: Environmental > Aquatic > Freshwater... | reverse complement strand
CGTGACCACGGTTTACACCGGTTGCGAATGTCCAAGCTGCTTTCAGGTTTTTAACGTTGCCTTTGTTCACTTGTGACAAAGCGCTGTAACCATGGTTCATCATGTTACCGCGTGGGTGTGCCCAGTTATTTGCATCTTTAAGCGCTGCTTCTTGATCTGCAGCTGCTGAGGCTACGAATGGCGTTGCCATTGTCATACCTGCAACTAAGCCAAGTGCTAACTTGATTTTGTTGATTTGCATATTAATCTCCAAAGTTAAACTACTAAGGTTTAAATAAAAATAATTTCACTGCAAGCCGCTGTGTGTTTTTTGATGTATTCTCAAAATTTTACAGCTTACCGAAACAATTTTTTAGCACATCAAATGTGCGTGAACGAGACTATATCGCAGTGAAACACGAATTGCAATACATTGTTTACAATTTATTTACATTTAAACTTAACATGTCAATAAATTGAGTATTTAACGCCAGGCTGTATAATGCAAGAAACTGACAAATCCTTTAATAATCAAATAGAAAGATATTTTTTAACACATGCAAAACACCACTTACAATTTGTATCCTGAATTAGATATTTTAGAAAAAAGAACTATTAAAGTTGATGATTTGCATGAGATTTATTACGAAATTTGCGGCAACGCAGAAGGTGAGCCGGTTGTCTTTTTACACGGCGGTCCAGGGAGCGGTTGCAACCCCGCGCAACGGCGATTTTTTGACCCCAGCTACTACAAAATTATATTAATAGACCAACGCGGCTGTGGTCGCAGCAATCCACTGGGGGAAATAGAAAACAACACCACCGACGACTTGGTCAATGATATTGATTTAATCCGTCAGCAGTTAAACATTCAGAAATGGCTGGTTTTTGGTGGTTCATGGGGCAGCACACTGGCATTGGCTTATGCAATCAAGCACACTGCTCATGTGAGTGGTTTAATTCTACGCGGCATTTTTCTGAGCCGACCCAGTGAGTTGAGCTGGTTTTTGGGTGAAGTAAAAACGTTCTACCCTGAGCCATGGCAGAAACTATGCGAATCGGTACCCGAGCATTTAAAAGGCAATCCACTTGCTTATTACAAAGAGCTTATTTTCTCTGATAATGAAAGTGTAGCCATACCCGCGGCTATCCGTTGGAATACTTTTGAAGGCAGCATTATGACTTTACTGCCAAGACCAGAAGTGTCTGACGAAAACAGCATTAACGGTCAAATCGAATTGGCACGCGCCAGGGTGCAAATTCATTACATTGAAAATAATTGCTTTATCGGGGAGCGCGACATGATCACTGAAGCGAAAAACCATTTGCAGCACATCCCAACGGTTATCGTACAAGGCCGCTACGATATGGTTTGCCCGCCCATCACCGCATGGGAACTGAACCAGGCCATGCCACATGCCGAATTTCATATGATAGCGGACGCAGGACATTCTGCGATGGAGTCCGGAACGACATCAGCGCTAGTAGCCGCAACAGAAAAATTCAAGCATATACTTTCATCTAAATAACCCTGCGAATTAAGATCTCATAATGTACGTATGAAAAAAATCAGGTTTACCCCAATACCTCAGGTTGAACTGAAAGCCAATTTAAACAAGGCCATCAATCTGCCACGAAAGACCTATGACGAGCAGCGTTACAACACCCCGCTGTTTGTCGGACTGGAAATGTTCAAGGCATTTCAGCGTCACAATGCACTGGGTTTATCAGCATCGCTTTCCTTCTATGCGATGTTTGCCTTAATTCCAATGGTACTGCTGATGTTTTTCCTGCTTAGCCATCTGGTATTCAGCTCAGATTACGCGATCGTCAAGCTGGCGATTATTACCGGGAATCTGGTGCCGCAACTCAGCAGCACCATCATGCTGGAAGTTTACAATGCTGCAAAACAACAGGCAGCTTGGGGAGCAGTTGGTCTGTTTGTGCTGCTTTGGTCGGTTACCCCGTTAGCCAGCTCCATGCGCTCTGCCTTTTACAATATAAGCAGCCTGGTTGAGGCGCCATCATTCATCCGCCGTAAAATCAAAGATATTTTTGCGATTGTCGGCATGCTGCTGCTGTTCTTTCTGTTTACATTTGCAGGACTGATGCTTGAAAAAGTAGTAGCTTTTCTGGGCGCTAGCAACCAACTGCTGGAGCATGGCATCTTGTCCAACCTGGTTTCATTGCTACTGACTACACTACTTATCGGCACGTTTTATTTCGTATTTTTTCCGGTGCGTCTAAACAACAGGCATATTCTGATTGGTGCGTTGTTTACTGCAATTTTATGGCTGCTGATGCGCCCAGCCTTTACATTGTTCCTGTCAGTAAACCAATCTTATGGATCAGTGTTTGGCGGCATGAAAAATCTGTTTATATCGATCACCTGGCTATATTTTAATTTCGCAGTATTCCTGCTCGGCACAGAGCTTATTGCCACCTTAAGAAAAAAAGATGTTTTGTTACTAAAAGGCTTATTCGATAACGACACTTCAATACTCTTGGCTGATAAAGACAACTACGTTAGAAAATTAATGCAACATTATGGAAAAACCTACCAGCGCAATGACTATATTTTTCATAGCGGCAACACTACATATCAGCTTTATTACCTGGTAACCGGCCAGGTACAACTACTGCAAAACGGCAATCTACTGCGTACTATTGAGCCCGATAATTATTTTGGTGAAATGGCCATGCTTTCAAACACACCCACCACAGCTGATGCGATAGTCACTTCAGAATATGCAGAGGTGATTACAATACATACTAACAACATTGAAACCCTGTTGATAGATGAGCCCAAAGTCGCCATGCGCTTTTTGCGTCAACTTGCCGGCAGATTGCAAAAGCATAACGAATAATTTTGTTTTAGAATGTAAGACACATACCCTGCATATAACGTAGCTCAGAAACTTAAATTATGGCAAAACAAACGCAATCTTTTAATCAGCAACCTGGTCAATTTGAAATGCAGCCAATACTGCAGTTGCTCAATAGCGGTAAACTTGCAGAGGCTGAATCTGCGGCAAATAAATTAGTGGCACGCTACCCAAACGCGTTTATCTTGTACAACATTCTGGGCATTGCCCAGGATGGCCTATCTAAATTTGGTGATGCCGTAAAAAGTTACACCAAGGCAATTGCCTTACAGCCCAACACACCGGACCTGCATTTCAATCTGGGCATTGCGCTGGCCAATGTGGGCAGACTTGCAGAAGCAACCGACAGCTATCGCAAAGCGATTGCGCTAAACCCAAATTTTTTTGAAGCATATGGCAACTTGGGCACAGTGCTGCAAAAACAGGGTTTACTTGAAGACGCGATTAAAAATTACCGTACTGCATTAGGCATTCATGAAGACCCGCGTGGACACTTCAACCTGGGCACAGCACTGCGCGATGAAGGCAAACTTGACGATGCAATCTCGCACTTTAAAAAAGCTATCGCCATGTTTCCTAACTATGCGGATGCACATAACTATCTGGGTGAATGCCTGCGTGACCAGGGCAATATGGAAGACGCCATCAAAAGCTATCAGGATACGCTCACGCTAAACCCTAACCATGCCGGCGCAAACTACAACATGGGCGAGTTCTTGTACCTGGCTGGCCGCTTTGATGAAGCCGCGGACTTTTTGGAACGCTCGCAGCTTGATGACTGGCAGGAACGTGCGCTGTACTGTCTATACAAAGCCAAGCGCTTTGATGAATTTAAAACCAGACTGGACGACATTGTACGCACGCACAAAAAACACGATGCGCCCTTTCTGCAAACACTATCCACGCATTACGCAAAAAATTTCGGTGCTGAAGATCAGTACAACTTTTGTAAAAACGGTTTTGATTTTGTATATCAGAACAGTATTAAGGAACTGGCCGAACCCGACAGCCAATTCCTTAAGGATTTACTTAACGACATCAACAACACCGCGATTGAGGTTCGGGCACAAGGCATGATTATCAACGGCAAACAGTCTGCCGGAAACCTGTTCAAACGCCCGGAAGCCTCTTTCAGGAAACTTGGGGAACTGGTAAAACAGGAATTTATTAACTATAAAAATCGTTTTGCCAATGCCGATTGTGAACTGATCAAATCATTTCCCAAGGAATTGGAATTCACCAGTTCCTGGTACGTCAGACTGCGCAGCGGCGGTTTTGTTGACAGGCACATCCATGAAGTAGGCTGGATCAGTGGGGCCGTCTATCTGGTACTGCCAAAGATCAAGCAAGACCCGCTGGAGGGCTGCTTTGAATATGGTTTGCACGGTGACAACTACCCACAGCAACATGATGACTTTCCGGTGGGGATCGCATCGCCCAGCGTAGGAGATATCGTACTGTTTCCTTCATCACTGTTTCACCGCACCATCCCCTTCAACTCGAACGAAGAGCGCATCTGCATTGCATTTGACTTAAAACCCGAGGGCGATATTTTCAGGCATTCAAACTACTAGGGTTATTTGCCCCTAAAGTTCTCAACCATCATCCTCAGCCATTACCCAGGGGGCGGCGTACATCATCAATCATGTACTCCAGCCTGGCCTCGCTGATATCAATCTGAGCTTCCGAGATGGGGTCTATGCACTTGCTGCCAAAAATGATCTGGCCCTCCAGATTAGCCAGACTCGTTAACCTGGTGTAATCCTCGACGATACAATTCTTTATCACGGCACCGCCTTCAACCACACAATTGGCGCCAATGACCGCCGGGCCGACAATGGTCGCACCGGGCTCGACTTTGGAACTGCCACCGATATAAACAGGCGGCACAATATTCACCGCATCAAAATCTATGCTCATATTGATACCCGTATAAACGCCTGGCCTAACTTCTTTACCCGGTATTTTAAAGCCTGCCACTTCACCTTTCAGTATTTTGCTGGTGACCGTCCATACATCCTGTATGTTGCCGATATCCAGCCATTGGAACGGCAAATTAATAGCATAGAAAGGCAGCCCTTCACTTACCAGCAGGGGAAATAACTGACTGCCGATATCATAGGTAGTACCAGAAGGAATGTAATCAAAGATTTCCGGTTCAAATATATAAATACCGGTATTTGCGACATTAGATACAGCCTGCTTGGGGTCCGGCTTTTCCTGAAACTGAACAATACGATCATTTGCGTCCAGTTGCACAATGCCGTATTTAAATACCTCATCAGACGGCACTTCTCTGACAATCACACTGGCAATCGCCTGTTTCTGCCGATGAATTTCCAATGCCTTGCTGATATCCAGATCAATCCAGGCATCTCCGCAGAGCACAATAAATGTTTCATCAAAGAAACCTGAAAAGTCCTGAATTTTTTTCATACCGCCAGCCGAGCCGACAGGCGCACTGATAGCTAGGCCAGCGGCAATATAGCCTTCGTATGAATAAGCCATACTCACACCAAACTGCTCACCATCCCTGAAGTAGTTTTCAATGATGGGTGCTAAATGGCTGGTATTCACCATAATTTCATCAACACCGTGTTTTTTGAGCAACTCTACTAAATATGCCATGACTGGTTTTCTAACCAAGGGAATCATGGGTTTGGGAATTTCATGGGTAATGGGCTGCACTCTGGTTCCCTTACCCGCGCCAAGTATCATTGCTTTCATATTTAAGAATCTAATTTCTTTTTATCAGTAGTTTTTAGTTAGTTTAAGATGGCTACCACAGCCATGGATGCAATCCGTCGCACCAAAGCGGTTTATCAACAGCACACCCGGAGTGCGCTGGTTAACCTCACACTCCGGCTCAACAAACTGCGCAACTTTAATCACAGAAGCCTCTGGCACATTAAGTAAATAATCAATATGCCACCTGAGTGTTTTTTCAGCACGCAGATGTCGCGCAATTCTAGCATCAATATGCTGCCTGGCACTCCCGGTGTAGATATACTCGCCGGCAGAAAAGTTGTACCGACCGAACTTGCCGACAGCAATCATTACCGGCTTACTGATAGAAATGGTTAATTGGTAAGTAACAAATTTTGATGTTTGTTTTACCATGGCGCCAATTCTGGTTTTAAATAAGGGCTAGTGTTTTAATTTCACAACAGCCGTATGCAGAATATTTACAAAAACCAGCACGATCAGTAAATAAAAAAGACTAGCGTGTAAAAGGTAGATCAGACGAAAAGCCGTCCAATCAAAAAAGATAGCAATGCCTGTTACCGGCAAGATGAGCAGAATTAAATAATATGCGCGGTGCAATGCTTTATTGATTATCTCTTGTGGAGGCACGGTAGCCAAGGAGCCCTGATTTCTTGCCAGCCATTCAAAAAGAATCAATATAAAGATGATGCTGCCGGGAAAAATATGCAACACATAATACAAAGCAACAAAAGGTGTACCGGCTTCAGCTTTTATCGCCGCACCTGCCAACCATGTCACTAGCAGCATGACAAATACAGCGAGGTGGATCAGAACAAGCTTGCGGTACACCGTGCTCACAAATTGGAGTTATGCGTTGGCAGTTTTCACCAAGATTGCATAAAGCTGGTCTTTTAAGCTTAGTTTCTCTTTTTTCAGAGTCTCAACTTCAGCATCTGATGCCTGCTCAATATTAGCTTCAATATTCTTTATTTTTTGATCAATTTCATTATGACGATCAAACAGGCTGGTGAAATGCAAATCTTTGTGTTTTAGTTGCGTGATTAAGTCACGATATTCTGGAAACATATATAAATCCTTTTAAATGAAAGTAAAGCCAAGCCGTTATTTTACGCTATTGCTTTTTTGGCAGCTATCTAATAAACAGCTGTTTTTGATTTATCTCAACATATCCAATTATCAAATTGGGCCATGACTAGCCAGCCTGGTAATGGTATTTGAGCAGAGTAATCTACATACAAATTCTTATTTAGAGTTTTTGAACTCATCCCAAGAGGCTTCTGACACCTTATAGATAGTACTGGCTTCTTCCGGCGTTGGAATATCCAGAAAATATGAATCATCAGCAGAAGCGTCACCTTGAGCCTCAGCCAGATACTCATCTCTATGCACCTCAACCGGAAATCGCCAATAAATCTTCTCAACCGTATTGCCTGTTTTTTGAAAAATATGGGCAATCAAATTGTTTTCCAGCACATTTGAATAACGAAACCGTTTCAAGGGTTGCGACTCAATCAAGGTAACAAAACGCTTATAGCCATCCAACTTAAAACAAGTTACCCTCACTTCGGCACCTGTATGTGTAAAGTAATCGGTGATGAATTCCGTTATATTTTTAATTGCTTTCTCTAACGCTCTGTTTTTATGAAATAAATAAAGAACATAAGAAAGTAAAGCAAGCACATCCGCAACAACGATATAAACAGCTAAAGAATCCAGAGTAAGCGTTAATGTAAGCATGGTAAATCCTTGTTATCCCTAACCAGCAATTGTTTTAACTTAATACTATCATTAAGAACATGCTTTTCATATGCAGAGAGGCTGCTTAAGCAAGCCAGACTGTAGCCGAACCGAACCGGCCTGCCCTGCAGAAGAGTTTACAGTGGCAATTGTCAATCTCTGTCCAATAACAACTTTACAATTAGCCACTCTGGTTTAGCCACCTTGGTTTTAGCCACTCTGGTATTCTGTGGCCTCATGAGAATAATTTTCGGGTAACCACACCGTGGTAGTGGTGCCATAATCCATTTGGCTGTCGACCTCGATATCCCCATTCAGAAGACGTACAATCTCATTGGAAATAGACACGCCAAGGCCGGTACCCGGAATATTACCTCGATTAGCAATTGCATTGCTGATGAAATATAAGGAAATCAACGCCACCTCTACAACAAGCAGCGGCATAAGAGAGGGTTCTAAAATACAAACGTCATATCCAACGCACCAAAGGCATGTGTTTACTGGATATAGAGTCGGCTAAGTTCATAATTCCTGATTTCTGCTACTTTGATTAAGCTTTAACATCCCGGCTAAACTTATCTAACTACCATATGGCAACAACATCCCCACAAAAATCGAAAGGCAATGCCTGCGCATGAAAAATATGATGGCTAATGTTTAGCCGCAGACTTTCTTCCTGGCGAGGCAGATGGAATATACCCGGAAATTCGACATAACATTCCTTCAATTGCTACACCATCTTCAAAACTGGTAATACTGCAGCTGGAGACCGCCTTGCCAATCTCCAACTCCGCAATAGAACTGCGAACCTGAATCAATGATATGCCGGTTTCTTTAGAAATCTCTCTATCGCTTTGCTGCCCATGTCTCTTCAAAGACTCGAGTACTAATGTGTTAAACATTTAAAACTCCTTTATGTACTACAAAAGAAATCGGCCTGCATGATCAGTCATGTAGGCCGATTGTTGATTCTCACTGCCGCCTGTCGATTAATGAAAAGCAAGCAGTTTCAAGCAATATTCCAGTTTTTTAAAAATGATAATTTAAACCTATGTTGATCTCATCATGATCATATTCCTGCTTTTCAATCTGCCCGCCAAAAGCTGGCGTACGGTAGCTATAACGCCCAAGATCGGTATATTTATACTCTAATTTCGCACTGACCGACTCCAGTACCAGATACTCAACACCAGCACCTAATGTCCAACCATCCTGCCATTTGTTGTAATGCAAATTAGCAACCTGATCCCAGCCATCCCAAATTGATCTTTTTATCCTTGCCGTAGTATACCCGCCTAAGGCATAGGCAAGAAACTTCTCATTAACTACATAACCCAACCTGCCTAGCAAAGAGAATGACTGATCAGTTTTTGTTTTAAAAATACAATCCGTCGCTGGCGCACAATCGGCACCAGTAGAGCTATCAATTTGAAATACGCTATTACTTGCATCATATTTTTTAAAACTACCTTCCAATCCCAGAAGAATATTATTTGCAAATATCCAGTTGTGACCAGCCAGAATGCCGATTGATGCCCCTTCTGGTTTAAGCTTTTGTTCCCAGAGGTTCCATGCACCATTCAAGTCATGTTCCCGGCCCTTGTCATCGGCTTTTATATAGCCAACATCTACACCAGCATAGAAACCATCCCACTTCTCCTCGGCGCTAATTGAAAAACTCGCGCTAAGAAAAATTAGAAAATTGTAGAAAATGAATTTCGATTGTTTGTTTATCATGGTTGGCCCCGTTTAAAGAATTATTTATTTTTTTAGTATTACATCGGACCATAATCATACAGCGTGTTACATTAAACATCCAATCAGTAGGGTTTTATAAGCTAACCACAAAGACAACAGGCTCAGAATTAAAACATATTGATCGAATATCAATAAAGACTGCCCGTCAATGCTCAAAAACAATATCTGCAACATAGGCTGACAATGCTTTACCAAGGACTTCATGTTGCTCAAGATCGAGATGCACGCCGTCAACTAAGCTTGAGGTAGTAACAAGCCCGGCATCAAAAAAATGGCAATTCATGCGCTGGCATAGCGCTCTGTAAGCATCTGCCAAGCCCACACATTTCTTTTCTGCCCCACTGAATTTGGCAGCAATGTCACCCTTGGGGCTGGTTACAGGCGGTGCTGCTACAACCAGTATTTCCGGAACGGGCATGCCAGGTTCTATCGGCGCGCTGCGAATAGCATTGATCAACGCTTGCATACCCTGTGCAGCGTGCGATGCATCGTGCTCATGATTGAACTGAAAATCATTGGTTCCCAACATGATAATCACCATTGCTAATGGCGAATTGACTTCTATCCGTTCTGGCAAGCCAATCAAGCCGTTGCGGCCCGGTTTGACTGGATCCTCATACATAGTGCGCCTGCCATTAAGACAATCTTCTATTACACGCACTTTGTATCCCAGGCTTAGCAGCTGGTTTTCCATTACGCCAGGCCAGCGCTGATTAAAACCAAAACGTTTTCTGGTCATGGGGATAATTCCCCATGATAGCGAGTCAGAGTAGATCAGAATTTGTTTCATACCATGCACTCTATATATGTTGAGGCTCATCCGTTCTGAGTTGAACACAGCGCCGACAGATACAACCAGCTGATTACAATTAAATAGACCCACGTACTTTACGTGCGTCTATTTTGTACGATTTAATTACTGTTTGAGTGATTTCATATCGATCACAAATCGATATTTCACGTCACTATTGAGCATACGTTCATAGGCGTCATTAATTTTTTGAATCGGCATTAATTCAATATCAGAAGTGATATTGTGCTCAGCACAAAAATCCAGCATTTCCTGCGTTTCTTTAATCCCGCCAATCAAAGAGCCCGCCAGTTTACGGCGTTTAAAAATCAGGTTGGCAATACTTGGGCTTGGGTGGGGACTGTCAGGCACCCCGATCAAACACATGGTGCCATCACGTTTTAACAAGGCCATAAATTGGTCAAGATCATGTGGTGCGGCTACCGTATTCAAGATGAAGTCCAGGCTTGCCGTCATTCTGGACATTTCCTCTGCATTCTTTGAAATTACCACTTCATCTGCACCCAGACGTTTGGCATCTGCGGCTTTATCAGGTGAGGTTGTAAACAGCACAACATATGCACCCATGGCATGGGCAAGTTTTACCCCCATATGCCCCAGTCCGCCCAAACCAACAATACCAACCCGATCACCTTTTTTAATATTCCAGTGACGTAAAGGTGAATAAGTAGTAATGCCAGCGCACAGCAGGGGCGCAACTGCAGCCAGATCGAGTTTTTCAGAAACATGTAGCACAAAACGCTGATCGACAACCACATGATCAGAATAGCCGCCATAGGTGCTCTGGCCGTTATGTTTATCAGGGCTATTGTAGGTGTAAACGCATGCATCACAGAACTGCTCCAGATGCTCTGCACAGTCCGGGCAATCGCCACAGGAATCTACCATGCAGCCCACACCTGCTAAATCACCCACCTTAAAGCCTTTTACTGCGCTGCCTACTTCAGTGACACGCCCGACAATTTCATGTCCAGGCACCATTGGGTACATAGAATTACCCCATTCATTTCTGGCCTGGTGAATATCACTATGGCAAACACCGCAATACAAAATCTCTATTTGAACATCATTAACACCCACAGCTCTTCGTTCAAAGTGAAAAGGTGCCAGTGGTTTATTCGGCTCATACGCTGCGTACGCAATACTTTTTTTCATTATTTACTTTCCTTATCCATGTCATTTCATCAGATGACGATTTACATTTCCAGGCAGATCTTGCCAAAGTGCTTGTTAGTTTCCTGATATTGAAAGGCTTCAACGATACTCTCTAGCGGGAACACTTTATCAACAATTGGACGCATAACGTTGGCATCAATCGCTTTCACCATATCCTGCTGTTGTGTGCGATTACCAACAATCAAGCCCTGCAAGCGAAGCTGCTTAATGAGAGCAGTCACAATCGACACGTCACCACCCAATCCTGTCAGAATGCCAATCACTGAAATATGCGCACCGACACGGGCCGCCAGCATAGACTGATCCAGAGTTGCCGGTCCGCCAACTTCAACAACATGATCAACACTACGCCCGCCACTCATTTCGCGTGCGACCTCTCCCCAGTTTTCAGTCTTGCGATAATTAATCAGGTGATCCGCGCCCAGTGCCTTCAACCTCTCCAGCTTCTCATCGCTTGAAGAAGTAGCAATGACAGTCGCACCTACCATCTTTGCAAATTGCAAAGCAAAAATAGAAACGCCACCTGTACCTTGCACCAATACAGTATCTCCTGGTTTTAAAGCATCGTCTGCCATTAATGCACGCCATGCTGTTAAAGCGGCTGTTGTGAGCGTTGCTGCCTCTACATGCGTCCAACCCTTAGGTGCTTTTGTAAATGCATTAACAGCGCCGGTGACGACTTCCCGTGCGTAGCCATCAACGCCATCACCAGGTGTCGTTGCAAACCCTTCAACGAGAGGTTCACCTGCCAGCCACGTTGGGAAAAACGTACTTACCACATGGTCGCCAACAGCAAACTCTGTGACACCATCACCAATTGCCATAACAACACCAGCACCGTCAGCCATTGGGATGCGAGGCTCAGTTGGCCCCCACATACCGCTTACTACTGCAAAGTCATGATAATTAAGTGAATTGGCATGCAGCCGCACTGTGATTTCACCTGCTTTTGGGTCTTTGGCATCTCGAGTGCCCAAGGTTACTTTATCGTAACCACCTCCTGCCTGAAGAATAATGGCTTTGTTTTGCATATAAGTCCTTGTAATGACTAAAAATAAAAGTTGATTGAAAGCGTTAAATTAAGTTGCAAAATTAATCTACCCCCGACAAAGCCGAGGGTTTACCTTATGCAATTAACCAGGGTATGTTATTTCGGCAGTCCAATCGACCTGGTGCTGGGCATGCAATTGCCAGAAGCACTCAGCAATTTTTTGTGTATCTTCAGTTTCTGGCGATACAAACTTGCAAACAGTAACTGTGGCTATGTGAACATTCTTTTCTTTAGCAGATTCAAATAAACCAAGCGCCAAAGCTCTTAACCCTGCTTTACCAATACTTAATGACAGGTAATCTGGATTAGGATAAAGCGCGAATCCACCGCCTGTCAGCAAGATAGTTCCTGAACCTCGGGCTTCCATTGCTGGTTTTAAACCATGAATAGCAGCAAGAGCTCCGCCAATATTCACCGCCAGATCACTGTTGAATGAATCAAGTGACTGTCCCTCTACCGTAGCCTGCCGTATTGCCGCAGCGTTATAGTGGAGCACATCTACAGCCCCGAAGCTGCTCTCTACCCCATTAATCAATGCAACAACACTTGTTGGGCTACCGGCATCTACTGCGATTGTTTTCACGTCCGCTCCCATTGCTTTAAGGCGCTCAGCCAATATATTCAGCTTATCTGCATTACGCGCAGCGAGAATGACTCTGTAACCCTCTTTAGCAAAACGCGCTGCAGTCTCATAGCCAATTCCAGAACCGGTTCCAATACTTAAAAATGTTTTCATGCTTGATCTCCATTTTTGATAGTTGAAGAATTATATAACTGCATTTAATATTTATAATTAGTTGAATCTACAAATGAGTAATGCAAAAAATGCATGAATTATTAAATAAAATTTCCCTTGAAGAATTAGCGGCTTTTATCGCTGTTGCTGAAGCAGGCAGCTTTACAATTGCGGCACAATCAATTGGAAGAGACCCGACAATACTCTCAAGACGAGTCAACCACTTGGAAAATCATCTTGGAGTCAGGCTTTTATCGCGCACCACTCGACGTGTAGCGCTGACAGAGGTTGGAACCACTTACTATAAACGTATTCGAGCGCTGCTCGATGAGCTGGACAGCGCCAGTCTGGAAGCCAGTAATTTGGCATCGGCCCCACAGGGCCTGCTTCGCATATCATTACCTGTCACCTTTGGTCGGCTATGGGTAACCCCATTATTATCAAGCTTTGCAAAAAAACACCCCAAGATAAAATTGGATGTGCGTTTTACAGACCGTTTAGTTGATTTAGTTACTGAAGGCTTTGATGTTGCCATCAGGGTTGGTTCTCTACGCAGCAGCTCTTTAATGGCAAAAAAAATTGCTTCGTTTAAATATATTCTTGCAGCATCGCCCGAATTTATTTCGGCTCAAGGAAAACCAAACTCCCCTGAAGAACTCAAAAGATTTCCATGTATAGGATTCATCAGCCAATCCTTCTGGCCTGAGTGGAATTTAAGAAAAGAAGGGCAACATAAAACCATCAAGCCAGATGGAAAGTTAGTTACAGACAATTCTGAAACCATGCTGATAGCTGCTATCGATGGTGTCGGAATAGCACTGATTGCCGACTGGCTAGCCGGACCAGCGATTCGTAACGAAAAGTTAATTGAAGTGATGCCGGGCTGGGAAGGCACCGGTGCAGGGGAAAGTGGAATATATGCTGTTATGCCGCCAGGGCGACTTGTTCCGACAAAGACCAGACTATTTGTTGATGAAGTTACTGAATCGATTAGAAATGGTTGATACAAGGCCTAACAATGCGCCTGGATTACCTGCGCTCAATCAAACCGTGGCCAATCCGCTATGTATTTGTACATGCAATACTAAAAGAAATAGATAATAAATTCTTTAGTGCTGCATAAGTATAATGTATGCAGGTGGCGTGCAAAATGAAAAAACGACCTAGAGATTTCTCCCTAAGTCGTTTTATTTTTGGTGGCCCCTGCGAGTCAAACACAGCACCAACGAATTCTAAAAACTCATCCTATTACACAACAGTAAAAACAACGATAAAACAGGCAAATGTCATTACGACAAGTCCAAATATAAATAATTTATCAGCCCAATCTTCGTACTTACTTTCCTCTAGCTGATTGCGTATCGAAACATAAGAAAATATAGCACTCATAATAAACAGCAAACTATCTACTGCGAGTATTTCATCCGCCCAAGTATTTGAACTATTGGCCGATAATTTTAGAATACTGATCACTGTCATACAGACGCCAACCATTGTTGCCGATGTTGGAAGTATATGTTCTGAAATCGTATTATCAATACTCATGTTATCTCCGTATATTTCTCAGAAAAACAACAACAATCACATTGCAAAAGAAAAAGGCCAACATTGCTGTCAGCCTTATCTATTTTGGTGGCCCCCCTGTGAGTCGAACACAGCACCAACGGATTATGAGTCCGCTGCTCTAACCAAGCATGAGCTAGGGGGCCGAAACTTTCAAAGTCGCTATTCTAAACTATAACGGCTTAATCTTGGCCCGTTTCCAGGAAGCTTCTTAATCTTTCTGAGCGGGTTGGATGGCGCAGTTTACGCAGCGCCTTCGCCTCAATCTGACGAATACGTTCACGCGTTACATCAAACTGTTTACCCACTTCTTCCAGCGTATGGTCAGTATTCATTTCGATACCAAAACGCATACGCAGTACTTTTGCTTCACGTGGAGTTAGAGATTCCAATACTTCACTGGTTGCGTCACGCAGGCTGGCATAAACCGCTGCATCCACTGGCGCCAGTGTTGTGCTGTCTTCAATAAAATCGCCCAAGTGTGAATCTTCATCGTCACCAATCGGCGTTTCCATTGAGATTGGCTCTTTACTGATTTTCAAGATTTTACGGATCTTGTCTTCAGGCATTTCCATTTTCTCGGCCAATAACGCTGGGTCTGGTTCTACACCTGTTTCCTGCAAGATTTGACGACTGATACGATTCATTTTATTAATCGTTTCAATCATATGTACAGGAATACGGATGGTACGTGCCTGGTCAGCAATTGAGCGGGTAATTGCCTGACGAATCCACCAGGTTGCATAGGTAGAGAATTTGAAACCACGGCGATATTCAAACTTATCCACCGCTTTCATCAAACCAATGTTACCTTCCTGAATCAGATCCAGGAATTGCAAACCGCGGTTGGTATATTTTTTAGCGATAGAGATCACCAAACGCAAGTTAGCTTCAATCATCTCACGCTTCGCACGGCGGGCACGCGCCTCACCCGTGGTCATTTGTTTATTGATTTCTTTAAGCTCTTTGGTTGGAATACCAACTTTGTTTTCCAGATCAATAATGCGTTGTTGTTGATCAAGAATTGAGTGATTAAAGCGTGCAAGCTTTTCTACATAAGGCTTGTCTGCTTTAAGTTCCTCGGCCAGCCATTCCAGGTTGCTCTCATTACCGGGGAAAGACTTAATGAAATGCGGACGCGGCATGCCGGCTTTTTCTACACAGAAATCCAGCACTTTGCGCTCGTGGCCACGTACGGTCTCAACCAAATCACGTACTTGATCACAAAGTGATTCAACCTGTTTTGGCGAGAAGCGGAATGCGGTCAGTTCTTCCAGAATTGCTGCAAGGAATGACTGGTACTCAGGATCTTGTGATCCGCGCAGCGGCAGGATTTCCATCATTTTCTGATGTGCTGCACGTACTACGGTAAAGCGTTTGATGAGTTCTTCTTTAAGCTTGGCTAAAGCTTCAGCCGAGATTGCCGCTGCTTTCGCACCATCGGCATCTTCATCCTCGTCATCCTCTTCTACTTCAGGCTCTTCATCCTCATCAGTTTCAGCTGTCATGCCATCATCCAGACCGATGTCAGCATCAATCAAACCATCAACCAGATCATCAACGCTGAGTTCGTCTTTTTCGACTTTATCAACCAGTTCCAGCAAGGCGCCAACTGTGGTGGGGCAAGCAGCAATTGCCTGCACCATGTGCTTCAAACCGTCTTCAATACGGCGAGCAATTTCAATTTCACTTTCACGTGTAAGCAAGTCAACCGTGCCCATCTCGCGCATGTACATACGCACCGGGTCGGTAGTACGGCCGAAGTCTGAATCTACAGTAGCCAGTGCCTGCTCAGCCTCTTCTACCGCATCTTCATCAGTTACCGCTGGCGGAGCATCAGACATTAACAACACTTCAGCATCAGGTGCCTCTTCGTACACCTGAATACCCATGTCATTAATCATGCCGATAATGCCATCAATCTGCTCTGAGCCTTGCACATCGTCTGGCAAGTGATCGTTAATTTCGGCATAAGTGAGGTAACCACGTTCTTTGCCTAAAACTATCAAGCTTTTTAGACGGGTGCGTCGCTCTTCTGCGCTCGCCTCTTGCAACTCCGTGCTAATAAACTCTTCTGTATCTTTTTCAGCTATTTGATCGCTTTTCTTTGGTCTTGCCATGACTTACCTCTAAATTTAGCTTCTACCATGCAAATTATACAAACTCACAAGCATGGCGAATAAGGTTACCGTAACCGCGTATTATACCAGAATTAAGCCCTATTTTGGCTGGGTTTATTACCCACAGACTTCAACAAAGCAATCTCGTCTTCAGTTAACGCACTCAATGGTTTTTCACCAATGCGTGCCAACAAAATGCTCGACTGCTTATGTGAATAAATATCTTGCAACTGCCGCCGCGTGCCCGCTAGCTCTTTCTCCAGATCCAGCGTTTCATCCAACATACTTAATTCGCGCTCTAATTCACGTAAAACTTTGGCCTCAACTTTGCTCTCAAGTTCACGCAATAACACTACCGGTTTAGAATGGGGATGAAGTAAACAAATTTCAATAGTCTGCTTAAGCAAAACATCTTCTTCAGCCTGCCCAGCAATCCAGTTTAAATCAGACTCCAGCGCGAGCGCAGGCCGCATTAACATCATCAAACAAAAACGTTTTTGCAGTGATGTTGTAGTTCTGGTAAGTTTTGGCCTAGCCTGCACAGCAGGTTTATTAACATTGGGCAGCTTCAGCAAGCTGTGCATTTCTTCGGTAGACAACTGCGCCAGCTCAGCAACCTTTTTACGCAAATACATGGCACTTCGTGGTGCATTAATCTGCTGCAAAATTGGTTCCGCTTCATTCAGAAACCGCACCCGGTCTTCCTGGCTCTGCAATGGATTATTTTCACTCAAATGTTGCAGAATATATTGCGAGAGCGGCATGGCAGCTTTGATTTCCGCCTCAAATTGCTCTTTGCCAAATTCACGCACATAGGAATCCGGATCATGCTCCTTGGGTAAGAACAAAAAGGTCAACTTCAGCCCATCCGTCAATGCCGGCAAGGCATTCATGGCGGCACGCCATGCGGCGGTACGCCCGGCATTATCACCATCGAAACAAAATACAATTTCATCAGCCTGACGCATCAGCTTGGTGATGTGAAATGGTGTAGTGGCGGTTCCCAATGCGGCCACAGCATATTCAATACCGTATTGCGCCAGCGCCACGACATCCATATATCCTTCAACCACCAAAGCGCGGCCTGCATCACGGATGGCACGGCGCGCTAAAAACAAGCCATACAGCTCATGGCCTTTTTGAAACAAAGGTGTTTCCGGCGAATTGTAATATTTAGGGGTATCTTCCGGATTAATCACACGACCACCAAAACCGATGACCTGACCTTTTTGATCATGAATGGGGAACATAATGCGATCACGAAATCGGTCATAACGTCGGCCCTGCTCATTCTCAACTACCAAACCGGCGGTGGTTAAAGCTTCACTTTCGTAATTTGGAAAAACACTTTGCAAGTTTTGCCAGCCCGCAGGCGCATAACCAATCTGAAATTTTGCAGCAATCTGGCCGCTAAGACCGCGATTTTTCAAATAATCAATCGCACGCTGTGATTTCTTAAGTTCGGCTTTATAAAAATTAGCAGCCTGCTGCAACGACTCCTGCAAGCCCAACACCACCTTGGCTGCCGGCCTGTCAACATCGCGCGTTTCCTGTGGCACAGTCATGCCCACCGATTTAGCAAGCTCATGGATTGATTCTACGAAATCCAGCCCCTGATATTCCATCACAAAGCCAATGGCAGTGCCATGTGCGCCGCAGCCAAAACAATGATAGAACTGCTTGGTAGGGCTTACCGTAAAGCTAGGGGATTTTTCATTATGGAACGGGCAGCAGGCGGAGTAATTAGCACCGGCTTTTTTAAGCGGTACGCTTTTATCAACCACGTCGACAATATCAACACGATTGAGGAGTTCTTGAATAAAGCTTTCAGGGATCAAAATTATCTGCTTTTACCAAAATTGCAACGTTGATCTAACACCAAATGGTAATTCTAGCCCAAGATTACAGCCCAAGTAAGCACAAAAAACCGGCTAAACGCAAAACAAAAAAGGAGCTTGCGCTCCTTATTGTGTGTAATTGCCTGCGGGTACTGATTAGCCTAAACGAGTTTTAATCAACCCGGAGATCTTGCCCATATCAGCACGACCAGCAACTAGCGGTTTAATTGCCGCCATCACCTTGCTCATGTCTTTAATACCTGCGGCACCAGTTTCTACTACAACCTTTTCCAAGATGTTTTTAACTTCATCTTCAGTCAATTGCTGAGGCAGGTAGGTTTGCAGCACTGAGACTTCAAACTTTTCGACATCAGCCAAGTCAGTTCGATTAGCTGATTCATACGCAGCAATAGAATCACGACGCTGTTTAAGCATTTTTTCAATCACAGCAATCACATTGCCATCATCCAATTCGATACGCTCATCTACTTCGCGCTGCTTGATAGCAGCTTGCAATAAACGTATCGTGCCCAAACGCGCGCTATCTTTAGCACGCATGGCGGTCTTCATGTCCTCAGATATCTGAGCTTTTAATGACATGCTGATAACTTTACTGAAAAACTTAGTAAAGTTTTGCTGGCAATGTTTGCTTCATCAAGCGACGATATTGACGCTTAACAGCAGCAGCAGCTTTACGTTTACGTTCCCAAGTTGGTTTTTCGTAAAACTCGCGTGCGCGAAGGTCATTCAACAAACCAGTTTTTTCAATTAGGCGTTTAAAACGACGCAATGCAACGTCAAACGGCTCATTCTCTTTTACACGTACACTAGACATTCGGTCTCTCTTATCTGCAACTATATTAGTGGGTCACCCAAGCTCGCCTGCAAACAGGACTTATAAACTCGAGAAAAGTCCGCCATTTTAATCGTATAATTGCTTTTGTTCAATTACTTTTATGTAATTGTGGTGTAAAAGTTGTTTTAAATTGAAATGGATACAAAAAATGTTAGTGCTAGGCGTTGAATCTTCTTGCGATGAAACCGGTATTGCCTTATACGATACCGAACAGGGTCTTTTGGCGCACGCCTTGCATTCGCAGGTAGAAATGCATGCTGAATATGGTGGCGTAGTGCCTGAACTCGCCTCGCGCGACCACATTCGCCGCGTACTGCCGCTCACGGAAATCACCTTAAAAGATGCCGGCAAAACATTGCATGACATTGATGCCATCGCCTACACCCAAGGCCCCGGCCTTTCAGGTGCCCTGCTGGTAGGCACCAGCTTTGCTGAGTCACTTGCATTCAGCTTAAACATTCCGACTATCAACGTGCATCACCTTGAAGGTCACCTGCTTGCACCATTGCTGGAAGACAACCCGCCTGAGTTTCCATTCGTCGCACTGCTGGTATCCGGTGGGCATAGCCAACTGATGCGTGTAGATGGTATCGGTGAATACGAATTACTGGGTGATACCCTGGATGATGCAGCAGGTGAGGCTTTTGACAAAACCGCAAAATTATTAGGCTTGGGCTACCCAGGCGGCCCTGCATTATCCAAACTGGCGCTAACAGGAAAGCCGCACTTCAAATTGCCCAGACCATTACTGAATAGCGGCGATTTGAACTTTAGCTTTAGCGGCCTGAAAACATCTGTACTGACACTTGTTAACCAGCACCAGCCTTTGAATGAAACCACCAAAGCGGATATAGCTTACGAGTTTCAGGAAGCGGTCACTGAAGTTTTAACTACTAAATGCATGAGTGCATTGCGTGACACCGGACTGGACAAGCTAATCGTTTCTGGTGGTGTGGGTGCCAATGCTAAATTACGTGAAAAATTAAATGCCGCAACAAAGCGTAAATTATGCACAGTGAGCTACCCACGCTTGGAATTCTGCACTGACAATGGCGCCATGATCGCCTTTGCCGGCGCAATGCGGTTGGCTGCAATGCAGGACGTTCAAGCCAATAATCACAGCTTTAGCGTAAAACCACGCTGGAATTTAAACGAACTGCAGGCACCTTAAACGCTTACCTCTTGTTACCAAACCCTGACTCAGTGCCTGCCAGCAATTTTTGAATATTGCTGCGGTGACGCCAAACCAGAAACACCGACATCACCAGCACGGTAAGCACATAATCTGAAACCCCGACCAGATTATCAGCATGGGCCAATAAAAACCATGCATACACTGGTGCCAGAGCTGCCGCCACAATCGCAGCCAATGACGAATAACGCGATATTGCAAAAACAACAACCCAGGTAACAAATGCCGCTAAAGCCAACGTTGGAGAAATCGCCAGCATCACTCCCAATGCCGTTGCCACACCCTTACCGCCTTTGAAACGGTGATAAATGGGGTACAAATGTCCAAAAAATACCGCCAAGCCTACAGCACTTATCAGCCACATCACCATACCTGACTGTAATGCCAGCCAAACCGGGAACCAGCCCTTGAAAGCATCCCCCAACAAAGTGAGCAATGCTGCTGACTTTTTACCGCTACGTGCAACGTTAGTCGCGCCAATGTTGCCACTACCCACTGAACGCGGGTCGGGCAAACCATAAAGTTTGCTGATTAAAATACCAAATGCAATTGAACCGAGCAGATAAGCCGCGACAATCCAAATTGCAGGAATAAAAGTTACCGGAATAAAACCTAACTCATTCATAATAAGATGCTCTAAAATCTGACCAACCACATTCTAAACCATACAAAAATACTGGGCATCATATTTTATGGACACCATATTCTTAAACGAAGTCAAAGTACAAACAAAACTCGGCGTGCCTGAATGGGAGCGCATGGTTGAACAAACCATTATTCTCGATATTGAGATTGGCTATAATTTAAGCAAAGCCTGCCAAAGTGATGATGTCGCTGACACCATAGATTATGGCGCCGTGGTGAACCGTATTCGCGAAACACTTAAAGAAAATAGCTTTCAACTGGTGGAGGCGCTGGCCGAACATCTATGTCAGTTAATTCTGAAAGAATTTAATGCTTTGAATGTAAAAGTAAAAGTTGCTAAACCTGCAATATTACCAGGGTTGAAGGCACTGGGTGTGGTTATTGAAAGAACAACAAAACTTTAATATTGGATAATCCCCCCTTGCACCACGCCGAGCAACACAGGCATAAAGGGGGCTCTCGGCAATTGGCTGTTTGAGCCCAAAGATTTTATTGGGCGAGTTTCCGATTGCTGCCCTTTATGGTGAGTAGCGCAGGGTAGGCGTAGCCCGTGGTGTGGGGTGCCGTTTTCTTTGGTTACTTTCTTTTCAGGCAGTTAAAAGAAAGTAACTAGCTGTCGGGCTACCCCCGACAAAGCAAAATGAAAACTTCACCATTTTACCCCCACCCCAACCCTCCCCCTTAAAGGGTGAGGGCGCATCATCCCCGCGGATGATGTACCGAATGCAACCGCTTCAGCCGCTCCCTAGCCACATGCGTATAAATCTGCGTAGTCGAAATATCCGAATGTCCAAGCAGCATCTGAACCACGCGCAAATCCGCACCATGATTCAATAAGTGCGTTGCGAAAGCATGACGTAACACGTGCGGTGACATGTGCTTGGTAATACTTGCCAACAAAGCATAGCGTTTAATCAAATACCAGAATGCCTGCCGCGTCATAGCCTCTCCGCGATTGGTCACAAACAAAGCATCGCATAAACGCTTTTGCAGGATTGCCTGTCTGGCCTCACGCAAATAGCGTGCTATCCAATCCGCAGCTTCTTCACCCATCGGCACCAAACGCGTTTTACTGCCTTTGCCTGTAACACGCACCACGGCATCACTCACGCTCACCTCTGTGGTTTTGATGGTAACCAGCTCGGAAACACGCAGACCACAGGCATACAACAGTTCCAGCATCGCCCTGTCGCGTAGACCAGTTGGCTCGCTTAAATCCGGCGCATTGAGCAAGGCCAGCACCTCATCTTCATTCAGGCTTTTTGGCAGGCTGCGCGGCAATTTGGGAGATTCAATCTGCAGCGTGGGATCGGCACTGATTTTATTTTCACGCAAGCAATAACGATAGAAACGGCGCAGGCTGGCAATTAAGCGGCTGATACTGCGCGGCTTGCTTTGCGGAAATTTAACCGCAAGATATTGCTGAATATCAGCCTGATCAACTGTCAGCAATTGCTTATGCTGCGTCTGCGCCCACACGGCAAAGCTTGTCAGATCCAGTCGGTAGCTGGCCAGTGTATTCTTGGACAAACCATCTTCCAGCCACAGATGGTCTATAAACATATCCAGTTCAGCGCAGTCATCCGGCGCAAGTGACTGCTCACCTACCACTGAGCACCTTCATGCCTTAACAGCCACTGCTTGATCAGCAAACCATTCTGCTTACCCTGCATAAAGCCGCCAAGACCATTCTGTGCAACCACCCGATGGCACGGTACCACCAGCGGCAAATTATTCGCACCGCAGGCATTGGCTACCGCTCTTGGGCCAGAGCCAATTTCACGCGCCAATTGGCCATACGTCCTAACCTGTCCCGCTGGGATTGCGGCAATCGCCTGCCATACACGCTGCTGAAAAGCAGTGCCATGCTGGGATAGAGGAATATCAAATGAAAAGCTGGGGTTCTGCAAGTATGCAATGACTTGCCGGCAGGCATTTGCAAGTATAGGATTGGGTGACCGCCTTACAATTTCAATAGCGCCACCGGGCTCTGCGACAAGCAATTCAATTGCCAGCTGCCCGTTATGGGCTGCAAGCGCCACAGCGCCAAAGGGAGTTTTAATCAGAGCATCATCATGACTTGTCATGTCACGATGTTAAACCAAACTACAATTTACGCAAATGTTTCAAGCAATAAAAAACCCCAACGATTTGCATCTGTTGGGGTTTTGAAAAGCCGCTTTGAATTAAGCGTTTTCTGCTGGAGCCATAACTTCTCTGTCACGTGAAACCAATTTTTCCTTGATACGTGCAGATTTACCTGAACGCTCACGCAAGTAGTACAGTTTTGCACGACGTACATCACCACGGCGTTTAAGTTCGATGCTGGCGATCAATGGTGAGTAAGTTTGAAATGTACGCTCAACGCCTTCGCCTGAAGAGATTTTACGTACGATGAATGATGAGTTCAAACCACGGTTACGTTTAGCGATAACTACGCCTTCGTATGCCTGCACACGTTTACGGTTACCTTCAACCACGTTAACACCAACCACTACAGTGTCACCTGGAGCGAAATCAGGAATCGTTTTGCCTAAACGGGCAATTTCTTCCTGCTCTAACATTTTAATAATATCTGCCATCTTGATTTATCTCTTCAGGTTGCCCTTCAGAGTTCCTTTTAATTATGAAGAAACTTGTTCCTGCCAACTAATCCTGCTGCAGCAGCCGTGCTTCCTCTTTCGTCAACGGCCTTGCGGCCAATAAATCGGGACGTTGATCCCGAGTTCTTTGCAATGACATTTTCAAACGCCACTGCTTGATCTTTGCATGATTGCCTGACATCAAAACATCAGGCACTTTCACACCTTTATATTCTTCCGGTCTTGTATAGTGCGGGCAATCCAGCAGGCCATCCACAAATGAATCTTCAATCGCAGAATCACTGTCACCCAAGCTACCAGGTAACTGACGGATAATCGCATCCATCAACACCATGGCAGGCAATTCACCGCCGCTTAATACATAATCACCGATGGAGATTTCCTCATCCACCTCGGCATCAATCAGACGCTGGTCTACACCCTCATAACGGCTGGTCAGTATCACCAAGCCCGGCTTGTTACTTAACTGCATCACCTTGTCGTGCGTCAGCGGCTTACCCGCCGGTGAAACATGCACTACCCAAGGTGCAATATTTTCAGCAATTTGCACAGCCTTTGCTGCACTTATCGCTTTTTCCAGCGGTTCAATCAGCATTACCATGCCAGGGCCGCCGCCATAAGGCCTGTCATCGACCGTCTTATGGTTATCCGTAGTGAAATCACGCGGATTCCAAAACTGCACATCATAAATCTTTTGCTGTAACGCCCTGCTGGTAATGCCGTACTTGGTAACAGCATCAAACATCTCAGGGAACAACGTTACGATATCAAACTTAAATGCCATGATTTCAAGATGCGGTTAAAATTCCGGATCCCAATCAACCAACATTGTTTTAGCTTTCAAATCCACTTCCAGCACCACTGACGCAATGAAAGGCAGCAATCGTTCTTGCGGCTTTTCTTTTTTTACATCACCCTCGGTAGCATCCTGTTTAACCTGATCCTGCTGCACGGCGATCACATCATTGGCACCGGTTTCAAACACATCAGTAATGGTGCCAAAATCTACGCCTTGCAAATTCTTGACACGCACACCGATTAAGTCTGACCAGTAATATTCGTTTTCATCTGGTTCTGGCAGCAATTTTCTTGGCACCGCAATCTGCTTACCTTTGCATGCAAAGGCCGCATCACGATCGTTGATACCTACCAGCTTCACCAAAATGACATCATTATGGATTTTAGCGGTTTCAACTTCCAGCTCGCGCCAGTCGTTACCTTTACCTAACCACCAGCTATCGTAATCAAACAGGCCGTCAAACGCTTCTGTATCAGGTATAACTTTCAGCCAGCCAAAAACGCCGTAGGGCGCAACAACGCGCCCCATGACTACCATTGCATCATTAGCCAAAATTAAGTCCTATTCCGGCTTAACTTAATAACTCGCAATGCCTGAATTAAATTCAGGCAGCAAATCATTAAGCGTCAGCAGCTGGAGCTTCTGTTTCAGCAGGTGCTTCTGCGGCTGCAGCGGCAGCTTCTTTAGCAGCTTCTGCTTCTGCAGCAGCTTTAGCATCGGCTTCAGCTTTAGCAGCATCAGCAGCGGCTTTAACTTTTGCAGCTTCTTCAGCAGCGATTGCAGCTTTCTTAGCTTCTGCTTTAGCAGCATCTTTAGCTTTAGCAGCGATTGCAGCTTCTGGGCCCTTAGCGTGGAATTTAACCAGACGAGCAACTGTGTCTGACAGTTGTGCGCCATTGTTTTGCCAGTGAGCAACACGAGCCAAATCAATACGCAAGCCTTCAGCATTAGCACTGGCAGATGGGTTGTAAAAACCAACGCGCTCGATAAAGCGACCATCGCGACGGTTACGTGAATCAGCCACAACAACGTTGTAGAAAGGAGTTTTTTTCGCGCCACCACGAGCTAAACGAATAATAACCATAATCTTTGTTCTCTTTTGAATAATTTAAAGCAGAAAGGCGCGGATTTTACGTTATATCCGAACCTTTTGGCAAGCTATTTATCCATCAATTTCATTATTAATGTATCTATTTGTTTTTGTAACTAAATTACAGAACAAATACAGCTTTGCCAGAAAACCTTTTTCGGCCGCTCTAGCCGTGTTTTTTATAGCGTGTAGGATCTGCCAAACCTGCCGCCGCAAAACCTTCGCGCCGCAGACGGCAGGAATCACACAAGCCGCAAGCCTCGCCCTCACTATCCGCCTGATAACAGGAAACCGTCATGGCATAATCCACACCCAGTTTTGTACCCAACTGCACGATCTGCGCTTTTGTCATATCAATCAGCGGGGCATGAATCGTAATGGTTTTACCCTCTACCGCACTCTTGGTCGCCAGGTTTGCCATATTCTGGAATGCTTTGACATATTCGCCGCGGCAATCCGGATAGCCTGAATAATCCAGTGCATTCACGCCGATAAAAATATCCTGCGCACCGAGCACCTCCGCCCAGGCCAGCGCTAATGACAACATAATGGTGTTGCGCGCCGGAACATAGGTAATCGGGATGCCTTCCGAGGCACTTTCCGGTACGGCAATCGCATCATCCGTTAATGCTGAACCGCCAAACAGTGAAAGATCAAGCTGTGCGGTTTTATGTGCAGCAGCCCCCATCACCGTGGCAATGTTTTTTGCCGCATTCAATTCTGCAATGTGACGCTGGTGATAATCCAGACTCAGGCAATAACATTCATAACCCTGGCTACGGGCATAAGCCAGCACAGTTGCTGAATCCAATCCACCGGAAAGCAACACAACAGCTTTGGCGCGAATGCCACGCGCTGGCAAGTTAACTTGATTATTCATATCTGATTCAGACCCCGGGCTTCTCGCCCCATAAAATCTTGTGCAGCTGCACCTGCATACGCACCGGTAATTTATCCTGCAATACCCATTCTGCTAAATCCGTCGGGCTAATCTGGCTGTAAACCGGCGAAAACAGTACCGGACATTTATCGGCAATATGATGCTTAATCAAAATTCCTTTTGCCCAGTCATAGTCGGTACGGCTACACAACACAAATTTCACTTCATCTGTATTCTTGAGATGATCCAGATTACTCCAGACGTTATTTTCCACCTCACCCGAATCAGGTGACTTAACATCCAGAATCACTGAAACACGCTTATCTACCGCACTAATATCAATTGCACCGCCCGTTTCGAGCGATACACTATAACCTGCATCACACAACTCTTTAAGCAGCACCAGACAACCCTTTTGCGCCAATGGCTCGCCGCCGGTAACAGTCACATATTTCGTGCCGTACTCTGCTACTTTGGCCAGAATATCGCTAATTTCGATATTACTGCCGCCACTGAATGCATAAGCGGTATCGCAATACACGCAGCGCATCGGGCAGCCGGTCAGGCGCACGAACACCGTAGGCAAGCCTACGCGGCTGGATTCACCCTGCAGCGAATAAAAGATTTCGTGGATTTTAAGTTTCATTTGATATTTAACGCGCTATAAAAAAATAGCGCCAATTCGAATTGGCGCTATTTTAACTTAAAAGGTGTAATACACTAAATCGGAGTTTACTAAGTAGATGTTTTCACTAAGAATTGCTTAATTGGAATTGCTTAGTTGGGATTACTTAATTGACTCCAAGGCTTTCAGGCGTTTTTGCGCTGTTGGCGTCACTTCACTGTTCGGGAATTTTTTCACCAGCTCTCGTAAAGTTTTCTTGGCCGCCACTACTTGTCCTAACTGAATCTGGCTATTGGCCATGTTTAACATCGCGTCCGGTGCTTTTGCCGCATCTGGATGTGTATCCAGTAGTTTTTGCTGTGTCGCAATCGCTGATTTGTAATTTTTTAATGCGAACTGTGAGTAACCCAAACCGTACAAAGCATCCGCAGCTGATGCACTATTTGGATAATCCTTTAAAAACTTATCATAAGCAGTAAAAGCTTCTTTATGCTTAGACCCTTTTGATATCTCATTAGCAGCTTCCAGCTGCTTCTGTTCTTCTGATTCTTTTGCCACCGCCGGTGCGGCCGCCTCTACTGCAGCTGTTGGTGCCTGCGTAGATGCTGTTGTTGCGCTTTCCAACTTACGCAAACGGGTATCTGTATCTGTATACAAATCCTTCTGGCGCTGTTGTGCCAGATCAAGGTTATGCGTTGCAACTTCCAAATCACCTTTTAATCGCGAAATTTCCTGTTTCAGGCTTTCTACCTGAGATTGCATATCAACCAAACCATTTTTAGCAATCGATTCCAGCGATGTCAGACGCTGCTCCAGCGCATGCTGGTCTTTTTTCAACTCAGCCAATGCAGACTGAGTAGCCTGATTCTGACTTTGCATCGTCTTCTCAAGCTCAAGTATTTTCTTGCGCGCCTCGGTGTCATCAAACAACGCCGCATGGCTGGTATACGAAAATAATTGTGCCGTTAAAAACAGGCTGGCCAGAATCAGTTTTCTCATCGTATTTATTCTACCGCTCTAAATTACTCGCCATCGTAGACAATATCTACGCGACGGTTCAATTGATGGCAAGCTTCATCTTTACAATTAGGTGTCGCTTTTTCTTCACCGTAACTTACGGTTTCGATTTGCTTATCTTGCGCACTCAGCAAGTTCAATGATTTTTTCACTGATACTGAACGACGTTGACCCAATGAAAGGTTGTACTCACGGGTGCCGCGTTCATCCGCATTACCTTGCAACACAACTTTTGCATTACCATGCTCAGCCAAATACTTGGCATGCGCCTCAACCAATGGACGGAACTCTTCTTTAACGGTGTCTTTGTCAAAATCAAAATAAATGCTGCGTTTAGAGAGAATGTTATTTGGATCAGTTAAAGGATTACCGCTGACTACTGGCTCTTTAACACCTGATGTATCAGCACTTGCCTCGGCTACAGGCGCAGCTGGAGCTGCTGCTGTTTGTGGGCTTTTATCTTCAACTGCAGCTGGCTTATCAACCATAGGTGTGCTTTTACACGCAGATAGAGCCATCGCCAGCAACAAGCTGCCTAAGAGCTTTTTATTCAAGATGCTTTTGTTCATTTTATTCTCCTCAAATTAAGTTGCAAACTCGCAACAATCAGTAATCCACATTGAAAATCGACCCAATGCACTACTAATTTAACAATGGTCCCCATGACGGCTCACGTATATCACCGCCTGACTCACTCAGGCGCTGCTTAACTCTACCATCTGAAGACACCGCAGCCAAAGCGCCACGACCACCCACTCGGGTAGCGTATAGTATAACACGTCCATTCGGCGCAAAACTCGGCGATTCATCCTGACCGCCTTCGCTCAATATCTGCACCTGGCCGCTGGTTAAATCCTGCAAGGCAATACTGTATTTGCCGCCATCCCTACGCACCGTCGCTATTGACTTGCCGTCCGGAGAAAAATGCGGGCTTAGATTATGTTCACCTTGAAAAGTCACACGCTGCGCTTCTCCACCAAAGGCTGAAACCTTGTAAATCTGAGGGTTGCCGCCACGGTCAGAGGTAAAGTAAATCCATTTGCCATCTGGCGACCAGGTTGGCTCGGTATCAATTGCACCGCTTTTAGTCACTTGTTTCAAACCCGTACCGTCAGCATTAATGGTATACAACTGTGAGTTAGCAGAATGACTCAGCACGATTGCCAGCTTTGTACCATCTGGTGACCAGGTTGGTGCGCTGTTGTTGCCTTTAAAATTAGCCAGAGTTAAACGCTGACCAGTCGTTAATGACTGCACGAAAATAATCGGCTTTTTCTTCTCGAATGACACATAAGCGATTTTGCTGCCGTCAGGCGACCATGCCGGTGAAATAATCGGCTCGTTGGAAGAAACCACCGTCTGTGGGTTTACCCCATCGGCGTCAGCCACTTGTAGAGAAAAACGCGCCTTCGTTTTATTGATATAAGCAATCCGGCTTGCAAAAATCGGGCCTTCACCGGTGAGTTTCTGATAGATCACATCCGCAATTTTATGTGCAGTCAGCCTGAGCTGATTAGGCGCAATATTGTATTCCATGCTTACCAGCTGGCTTTGCTTCAAAACATCAGCCAGGCCGAATGTCACCTTGAGGCGATTGCCAGGCAGGACTGTAACGTTACCTACAGTAATTGCCTGCGCCTGTAGCACAGACCACTCGGCATATTTGATTTGCGCAACTTCACTTGGGCGGCTTGCTACCCCGGCAGTTTCCAGCACCCGAAACAAACCGCTGCGACGTAAATCTGCAGCAATGATATCGCCAATTTTATCCTGATTTGATGCTGCTGAATGTGCAAAAGGCACAATTGCAATCGGAATCTGTTGCGCGCTACCGCCGCTGATTTCAATCTCCAGCGCGGCATGCGAGGCTGTTGAAATCAGCGTTGCTGCAAAAAATAAAACGGGTTGTAAAAATTTAAAAAGGTTTTTCATATGCTGAAATTGGGTTTGCATCCATAAAGTTAATGAATTTTACTGCAATAAAATGAAGAAGCTGTAAGCAATTAGTTCTAAATTAAAGAAAAAACCAACTGTCTGACCAAGCCTGATCAATTTTTAACAATCAACTGTCATTAGGGCGGAATGTGAGCTTAAGGTTCCTGAATTGAGAAAACAAGCCTGCGTCCTGCGGTAATGGTAGCGGCTCTGACATGCGAATCGCACGCTCCACTGCATCATCACAGGTGGCATTGCCACTGGATTTTACCAGTTTCGGCGCACCGCTCAACTCACCGGTCGGGATCAAGCCGATCTCAAACTTCAACTCAGGGTTACCATCACCGCACAAGGTTTTATTCACATGGCTGCGTATCTTGGCCTGGATTTTAGCTTTGAATTCATCAACAATGCCTGCACTGGCAGCTGATTTAGCAGCAGCGCTTTTTTGGTCGCCCGCTGTTTTGTCTTCAGTTAAACTTTCCTGCTGCAGTTTTTTTAGTGCTTCATTCATCTCTGGTTTAGCAGTATTTTTATGCTTTAGCGCATCCTGACGCGCTTCCTCCTGCAATTTGGCCAGCGCATCATTTACTTTATTAACAGGCTTAGGCGGTTCTTTCTTGACCGGTTTTTTCTCAATGGCAATTTCCACCTGTGGCTCGGGTTTGATTTCGGGCTTCACTTCAGGAACCGGTTCAGGTTTTGCTTGCTCTACAGGCGCTGGAGGCTCCGGCTGAATTACCGGCTGCTGTTTGGGTGCCGGAATGCTGTCCCAAAGCTCGACTTGTGCGATGCTTACCGTATGGGTGTTTTTCCAGTTAAATGAAATCAGCAAAGCACCGAGCAGCACGGCATGTACCAGCACGGCAAGTGCCCCTGCTTTCAAGGAATCCGGATTTTCGCGCTGACGTAGCATCATGATAGTTTTTAATTAACAGCTTAAAGCGGTTTTAATAACAGCCCGACTTTATCCACTTTATTGGTTTTCAGCAGATCCATCACACCAATGACATCTTCATATTTAACATTTTTATCTGCCGCAATCACTACCGAACGTTCAGGCGATTTGGTCAGCTGGGTCTTGATTGAAGCTAACAGCTCATCGCGCTGCATAGTCTTGCCATCGATTTCCGAGCGCCCGTCTTTTTTCACGGTAACCACTACTGGCGGCAGCTTGGGCTGATTCAGGCTCTGGCCTGCGCCAGGCAGTTCCACCACACCCGGATTGGTCATCGGCGCCGTGACCATGAAAATCACCAGCAATACCAAAGTCACATCAATGTAGGGCACTACATTGATCTGGTTCATCATGCGGCGTTTACGGGTACGTGACATCGCGTTCTGCCTTTAAGATTTACGTTGCAGGATATTGGTGAACTCTTCCATAAAGCTTTCGTAACGAACTGAAAGCCTGTCCACGGTACTCGCGAAACGGTTATAGGCAATCACAGCCGGAATCGCAGCAAACAAGCCTATCGCCGTTGCAACCAGCGCCTCGGCAATACCTGGTGCGACCTGGGTAAGCGTTGCCTGCGCCACATTGGATAAACCCCTGAACGCATTCATAATGCCCCACACCGTACCGAACAAGCCGATATAGGGACTTACAGAACCCACAGATGCCAGAAACGGCAGGTGTGCATCCAGATCATCCATTTCACGGTTGTATGCAGCCCGCATCGCGCGGCGTGCACCTTCCATCACATCGGAGACTTCCATACGCGCCTGCTGTTTATGCCTGACGTATTCCTTAAAACCGGCCTCGAAGATGCTGCCCATGCCTTGTGGCTTGCGTCGGCCAGCAGTTACGCCTTCATATAACTTATTCAGGTCGCCGCCGGTCCAGAAGGTTTCTTCAAAATGATCGGCATCCTGTTCGGCACGCTTGATGGTGGCGACCTTGATGAATATGTACCACCATGAAAATAGCGAGGTAATGAGCAGAATCAGCATCACCAGCTGCACTGGCAGGCTGGCTCCAGCCACCAAGGTAAAAAACGACATATCACTGCTTGCGTTCATAATTTCTCCACGAGGTTTTACAGCACACTTTCTTTTACAAAAACGATTTTCTAATCTATCAGATTTTCTAACCCAGCAGATTTTCTAATCCACCAGCTTTGGCTGCATGGCTGCTTTAATGACAGCAGGAATGGCCAATGGTTTAAATGTTTCGGCGTTCACGAACGCCAGCTTGATTTGCGCCTTGATCAGCAGATGATGATCACGCATGATTTTCTGTTCCATTTCAATGCTGCCGCGGCCGATCTTGGTCAGTTTGCAATGAATATCCAGCATGTCATTAAAATATGCCGGGCTTTTAAACTCTACCGCCAGGCTATGCACCACAATGATTACCCCTTGCTCAGCCCTGACCTGCGGCTGTTCAAAACCCAGAGCACGCAGCCACTCGGTTCTGGCACGCTCCATAAAGTTAAGGTAATTCGAGTGATAAACCACACCGCCTGCATCGGTATCTTCGTAATAGACGCGAACCGGCCAGTTAAAAATCGCATGCATATTCATGGGCAAATTCTAACACAGCGCCACCGCTAAATTGCGGCTTGCTTGCGCGAGACCAGGCGAGTCAATCAAATATATTCAAGCAAAACAAAAGGGGCCTAGCCCCTTTTATCCTGCTGATACAACACTGCATAAATACGCTTGTATCGCTTAACGCAAATAACCCTCGCAAGCTTTAAAGTTAAAAATGGTAAACAACTCCTACCGTTGCCACATTGGCACCAACATTCTTTTCATGGCCGCCAACATCGCCGACAGCCGCACTGTAATGATCCCAACCCAAACGCATGCCTACGTTGTGATTGACATTGTATTCAGCACCCAAACCGTAGGTTACACCGGTGCGTGTTGCATCGTTCATCGGGCTTAGGCTTGATGACACGGTGGTTTTGGTGACCGCGGCACCAAGCTTGCCGTAGAGGTTAAAATTTTCGTTTACCGGCAGTATGCCTAACACGGCCAGGCTTGCCGCATCAGCTTTTGCTGATCCACTCACGTTATCGGTCACTTTGCCTATACCTGTGTATTGGCCTTCAACTGCCAGATAAGGGTTGAATTTATAACCCAGCACAATCCCGCCTACCGCAGATGACTGCTTGTCTTCTCCATTGGGGGTATTGATATTCGGCTTGCCGATACCCAGGTTCAAGCCTGCATAGGCGCCGGTATCTTCTGCAAATGCAGCACTGGAAATACTGGCGACTGCGACTAGGCTGCCCAACACTATGCTTTTGATTATTTTCATGTAAAGCCTTTCGATAGTAAGAGAAACATTTGCCGGCCAGCCCATGCTGCAATTCAAAAAACCGGCAAAACTACCTATCTACTCGCAAATGCAGTGCCAAGATCAACTTTATAGCCAACAATAATTAATTGTATAATAATCAATAGATTGCAAGTTGTTGTAAAGTCATAAAAACTGATGTGGCTGCAAATACAACAATATTTGCAGCATTGAGCGGGGAGTTGATACCAAAATCACGCAAAATTCACATGCCAAATTTACACTGTAGAAATGTAAATCTGCATCTTGAACTGGCAATGACCAACAAATATTAACTGCGGTGGAATTAGCGCAATTGATATTTTATTGCTGCCATAACTCGCCAGAAGCCAGACTGCTGGGTACAGCCAAGCCAAAGTGCTGATAGGATTGGCTGGTTGCAACACGGCCGCGCGGTGTACGCATCAGATAGCCTTGCTGAATCAGGTAAGGCTCCAATACATCTTCAATCGTATCGCGCTCTTCGCCGATTGCAGCAGCGAGGTTATCCAGACCGACCGGCCCGCCGCCGAATTTTTCCAGCACGGCCAGCAGCAATTTCCTGTCCATGACATCAAAGCCCAGCTTGTCAACATCGAGCATTTTCAGCGCTGCATCGGCAATCTCGGCAGAAACCACGCCGTTTGCCTTCACCTGCGCATAGTCACGCACACGGCGCAGCAAACGGTTGGCGATACGTGGCGTGCCACGTGAACGCCTGGCGATTTCCAGTGCGCCGCTATTTTCCATCTCCACATCCAGCAGGCCGGCGGAGCGCTGCACGATACGACCCAGCTCGTCAGAGGTATAAAATTCAAGGCGCGATACAATACCAAAGCGGTCGCGCAGCGGATTAGTCAGCATACCGGCACGCGTGGTTGCACCCACCAGGGTAAACGGTGGCAAGTCGAGGCGCACACTGCGAGCTGCCGGCCCTTCGCCGATCATGATATCGAGGCGGTAGTCTTCCATCGCCGGATACAGAATTTCTTCCACCACCGGTGACAGGCGATGAATCTCATCGATAAACAGCACATCGTTTGGCTCAAGGTTGGTCAGCAGGGCTGCCAAGTCACCTGCACGTTCCAGAACTGGGCCGGAAGTCTGGCGCATATTTACGCCCATTTCTTTGGCAATGATGTGTGCCAGTGTGGTTTTACCCAGACCCGGCGGGCCAAACAGCAGTACATGATCCAGTGCTTCGCTGCGGCCACGCGCGGCGTTGATGAATATCTCCAACTGCGCGCGGGCTTTTTCCTGCCCGATATATTCGTCCAGTATCTTGGGGCGCAATGCGCGCTCTAGCGCCTCTTCTTGCGGGCTAACGCTATCAGGCGCGATTAAACGATCGGTTTCTATCATAAAAGGTTATCTGTTCTCTTTATGTTGCAAAGCAACCCAATGGGCAATAAGGGTTAAACCAACTGCCAGTAATGTTGGCCCCAAAAATATACCGATAAAGCCAAAAGCGATAGCACCACCCAAGACACCGAGCACCACCAGTAACAGCGGCAAATGTGAGGAATGGCTGATTAAAAGCGGCTTGATTACATTATCAACCGTGCTGATTGCCAACAAGCCGTATAAGGCCAGGAAAATGGCCCAGCCATGCTCGCCGTGATTATAAAGCCATAAAGCCGAGCCACCCCAAACCAATGGCGGGCCAACAGGAATCACTGACAGGAAAAATGTTGCCAACGCCAATAGCAATGGCATCGGTGCACCGGCCAGCCAGAACCCAAACAAGGCAACTGTGGACTGTGCCAAGGCGGTACCAAAGATACCCAGCATGACGCCTTTTACCGTATTACAGGACAAGGTGAGCATGTCCTCACCCAGCTCCCCACCCAATCTGCGCACCATCAACACAACTCCACTGGCAAGGCGGCGTCCATCCCGATAAAAGAAAAAAGCCACAAACGCTACCAGCAGCATTTGCAGGAAACCGCCCATCATCATCTGTACTGCCTGTAATATAAATTTACGCAGCGGCTCTGCGTACTGGCTTAACAACTTCATCAGCTCTTCATGGCTAACAACAGCACGCTGCCATGATTCAGCCAGCGACTCGCCAACCAGCGGTAAACTACTAATCCATTCCGGTGCACGGGGTTGCAGATTCTTTAAAGTAACCTGTGCCTCATCAATTAAAATAGCCGCAGATTCTGCCAGGTTAGTTGCCAAGTAAGCCATAGGCAAGATCACGGCAATTGATAAAAACACTGTCATCGTCACGGCCGCCAGTGAATCTCTTTTCCCAAGCCAAAACCAAACCCGCTGATAAAGCGGCCAGGTAAATACGCAAAACACTGCCGCAAATATCACTGCTGCCATAAAAGGACGTAATACAAAAAAACAACCTACTATCAGCAAGGAAATCAATGCAATACGTGCAATCTGGTTGGTATTGATCATATACACCTATCCTTAAGCGAGGCTTGTTTTTGGTAACGGGCTGTAAACATAACGTTTTGATTCTACCCCAAAACCTGACAAGTAAAATTAGACTTCTGGTTATTTTGAGAGCAGCTTTAAAGCCTGCTTGATACCGTCGGTGACGCTGACATCCTTATCCAGTAATTTCACCGCTGCTACCGCCTCACGCTCGTTATAACCCAATGCCAGCAGCGCATTCAATACATCACTGCTTGCAGATTTAGGCTGGTTGGAATTCATGGCGGCTACACCATCAATGGTAAATTTATCTTTCAGCTCCAGCAGAAGGCGCTCGGCAGTTTTCTTGCCAACGCCCGGCACGCGCGTCAGCATGGTGGTTTCCTGTAGCGCGACCGCCTGCACTAATTCATCTATCGACAAACCGCTCAAAATAGATAATGCAGACTTGGCACCAATGCCGTTTACTTTCAGCAACTGCCGAAAGGTAGCGCGTTCCTGGCTGGTGCCAAAGCCGTATAACAGCTGCGCATCCTCACGCACCACAAAATGCGTGAGCATCACGACCTTTTCACCCACTGCAGGCAGATTGTAAAAAGTGCTCATCGGCACCTCACACTCATAGCCTACGCCATTGCAATCGATAAGCACTAGCGGCGGAGTTTTTTCGAGCAGAGTTCCATTCAGACGACCAATCATGGCGTTTTCCATAACATAATAAGCGCTAACAATAACGCATGGCTCAGCATAGTAGCAAGCGTGAGCTTGATTGCAGGCAATAATTTTTCAGGTTTTTCTGCAAATTGCATCAGCATCAGGAAGGCTCGCAATGACAGTAGCAGCGGCAGCACCGAGACCCATGCGAGCCAAGGCAGATAGCCGAGCCAGGCCATTACCACTACCCAGATAAATGCTGACGTTGCCAGCAGCAGATAAAGCCAGACCGCGTAACTTGGCTGTAACCTTACAACCAGGTTGCGCTTGCTTGCTGCCGCATCAGCCTTGCGATCCGGGAACTGGTTGATATAGAGCAGATTGGTAGCCAGAAGCGCATAAGGCATTCCAACTGCAAAAGGCGCGAATGAGAATGACAACCTTTGCACGAAATCCGCGCCAATCACTATTCCCAAAAACCCCAGTAACACGCAAAGCTCACCCAGCCCACGCGAGTTTAGGCGCAACGGTGATGCTGAATATGCCCAACCTGTAAAAATGCCTGCCGCGCCAACGAACAGAAGACCACTGCCCACCTGCAATGACAGCCATAAGCCACCAAGCATGGCCACAGCCAGCAGCATGTAAGCAAAATACAGGGTCTGCGCTGGGGTCAGTACGCCATTCTGAATAAAACGGCTGCCGCCGGTATATGGGTACAAGCGTTCAGTGTTAGAGACATCAGTGCCATTCTGCTCATCAAAATAATCATTGAGCACATTGACTGCAGCATGTACCAGCGCCCCTAGAACGATGGTGAATACTGCGCTCGACGGTTGAATCGACACACCTGAATACTTGGTGCTCGCCAGGCCGAGCAGACAGGCAGCCAAAGTTGCTAATATAAACGCAGGGCGGGTCGCAAAGAAATAGAGGGTGAACCGGTTGGAATAATTAGCCGGAACTGGCTCGCGTGCAGGTCTGCTCATCCAACCAGACGCCCGCCTCGTACCCGGTAGCCGGCCGTTGCCAACTTACCCAGGCCTTGCCCGCCATGGGCATGGCAGATGGCACAAGCCAGTGCATCAGCTGAATCCGGCTTGGGAGTGGCAGGTAAATTAAGCAGGCGCTTTACCATTTCCTGCACCTGCTCTTTTTGTGCATGGCCGTTACCCACGACAGATTGCTTCACCTGCAATGCAGTGTATTCAGCCACGCTTAAATTGCGGATGACAGCCGCACAGATAGCGGCGCCTCGTGCCTGACCAAGCAGCAGGGTTGATTGTGGGTTCACATTCACAAATACCTTTTCAACCGCCACCTGATTCGGATGGTAAGTATCAATCACCTCAAAGAGGCTATCCACAATAATCTTCAGGCGGGCAGGAAGTTCTTCCCGCTCATCCTCGCCTTCGATTTTGCTTTTTTTGCCGCTCGCGGTCTTGATGGTGCCGCTGGCAATGTAATTGATTTTCTCACCGACCTTTTCAATCACCCCAAAGCCGGTGAGGCGCAAACCAGGATCTATCCCCAGAATTCTGATGTTGTCCAAGTTCGCCTCTAATACGTCATCATGAGCGGCAGAAAGTTAGTGCTTACTCTTCGATCACGGCCGATGTATAGACGTCCTGCACATCGTCCAGATCTTCCAGCGCATCTAGTATCTTTTGCATTTTAACGGCATCATCACCAGTGAATTCCACCTCATTCATGGCCTTCATGGTTACTTCAGCCAGTACGGCTTTTAAACCTGCGGCTTCCATTGCTTCTTTAACCGCAACAAAATCACCCGGTGGCGTTATCACTTCGATACTGCCATCTTCATCGGTAACCACGTCTTCAGCACCGGCTTCCAACGCAATTTCCATCACTTTATCTTCTGAAGTACCAGGCTCATACACCAGGCTACCACAGTGTTTAAACATGAATGCAACCGAGCCATCGGTACCTAAATTGCCACCAAACTTGGTCAACGCATGGCGCACATCGGCAACCGCACGCTGTTTGTTGTCGGTCAGGCAATCAATGATAATTGCCGCGCCATTGATGCCATAACCTTCATAACGGATTTCTTCGTAGTTGACGCCTTCCAGCTCGCCGGTACCTTTTTTAATGGCACGCGTGATGTTGTCTGATGGCATGTTTTCTTCTTTAGCCAAAGCAACCGCCGCACGCAAGCGCGGATTCATGTTAGTATCACCGCCACCCAGACGGGCTGATACAGTAATTTCTTTAATGATTTTTGTGAAGATTTTGCCGCGCTTTGCGTCCTGACGACCTTTGCGGTGTTGAATATTTGCCCATTTACTATGACCAGCCATGTCTCTAACCTTTAATTCAATCAAATAACCACGATTTTATCACAGGCTTTAACACGCACTAAAGTGATGACTGACTTACACTAATTAAACTTCCTAGTTAAACTTACTAGTCCTGCGCCATGGCCGGGTCAATAGGCGTATGTTTACGAATGCTGATCACCGAAATTATCAGTAAGGATATCGCTATCAAGGTCATACCAATTAACTCGGTAGTCGTCGGCACCTCATGCAACTGCACCCACGCCGCCATAACGCCGATTACCGGTGCCAGCATTGAAGACATGCTGGCTATGCCGGCACTGAGGCGCTGCAAGGCATATAGCCACAGCAACCATGCCAGCGCATTACAAAACACCGAGTTAAAAATTACCGCACCGATAAAATAAGGCGTCCACTGGATAGGTGCGGCAGGCACCAGCAATGCTACAACAGCTAAAGGAATAGACCCGAAAAACATCTGCCAGGCGGTTAATGCCAGCAAATCCAGCTCTGGAGACCGCTGATGCAGTTTTTTCGCAAGTATGACGGATAACGCCCAGAATATGCCGGACAACACGGCCAGAAACATGCTGAAAGTATCCGTACCCAGATGTAGCGGATCCAATATAAACAACATACCCATAGTGGAAAGAATGGCTGCCGGCCATTGCAGGCCACGCAGTTTCTCGCCCAGCATGGGCCACGCCAGCACCATCACCCAAAATGGCATGGTGTAAGTCAGGACCGCAGTTTTACCTGCACCACCTTCAACCAGCGCCCAGATCAACAAGCCGGTAAATCCGCTGGTTTGTAAAATACCCAGCAGAATTAATGTCGGCATCTCTTTAACACGTAGCGGCTTGCGCATGAACAACACAACCGCAAATAGACACAGCGCACCTATTACTGTACGCAATGCTGCAAACTCAAACGCTCCAGCATAAGCCAGGGCGCTTTTCATCACCACCCAGTTATAGCCCCAAATAACGGTCAACAGGGTTAGCGCAGCAAAGGCACGAATGGTTATCTTTTTACTGTTATGCATATCACCTTAGTGTTTTAGTCTTAAGTGTTTTGAGTCTTAATTTTTTGTGGAATTAGTTCCAGATGTGTGTCACAGCTTTCCAGCTGCCATCAGTCTGCTTACGATACACCAGGTGTACATTACCGCCAAATGTCTGTTTCTCGCTTTTTTCATTCAACATTGCACCCGCCCATTTACCGCGCTGGTAAGCCAAATTGCCGTCTTCTACAGCATCTACCAAAGTTAGCTGATGCTCGATAACGCCGGCTGAAATCAAACCTGCAAAGAATGTCTGAATAGCTGCCGCGCCTGATACAGGCTCACCTGCTGGCGCTGGCATTACAACCGCATTATCGGCATATAGCTGGCCAATCGCTTCTGCATTTTTAGAGTTAAATGCCTGATCAAACTTTGCATTAATAGCGGTGATTTGTGATTGAATATTTGACATGGTTAAAGTCCTTTTTTTACGTTAATTAATAATGAGCACTTATTTGATAAGCGCTGGAATACCTGAGTTTATAAGTTCTAAAATCTGCTGTAGCTGCAAACGCTTTTCTTCATCCAGGGCCTGCATACATTTACGCAGCCTGCGGTAATAATCCGGCATCACTACATCCAATTTGGCTTGTCCTGCGTCTGTCAACTTTATCAGCACACTGCGTCTGTCATTTTTGGTATAGATTCTCTCCACGAGATTATTTTGTTCCAAACCATCAATCAAACCGGTCATGGTGGCGCGCGTCACGCCGGCCTTGTCAGCCAAAGCTGAAGGTGTAGAGGTTTTGGAGTCTTCACGCATCAGCAATATCAGCACCCACCAACGCCCTTGCAGCAGGCCATGCCTAGTTAAGCAGGCATCAAGCGCTACAGATAAATCAGTAGCCACGCGCAGCAAATGCAGAAAGCCGGATACCGCCGTAATATCTGCGTCAGGGTAGCGCTCGGCAAATATACCAAGCACTTCGGTAGTCGGGAGGTCTCTTAATTGCAACATAGTTAGTCACATTATAGTTAGCTGGCTAATTATGTCAATAGCCATGTAAAATAAAACCGAAATCTTGGCTAAAATATTTATTGGTGTATATTTAAAATTCACGCTGCGTTTTTGTTATGGTCAGGAGATTGCCATGAAAACATTACAACAATTACTGGACGGTAAAAAATATAAAGAAGTGATTTCAATTGCTCCGCATCGCCCAGTATTCGACGCTCTAGTAGTACTTGCGGAATATAAAATCGGCGCGCTGCTGGTACTTGAGGGCGAAAAACTGGTAGGTATTTTTTCAGAACGTGATTATGCACGCGAAGTCATACTCAAAGGCCGGTCATCAAAAACCACACAGATTAGCGATGTAATGACGCATAACGTCATCTGCGGCAAACCCGATGATACCGTTGAGCAAGCCCTGACACTGTTAACAAGCAAGAATTTCCGTCACTTGCCGGTAGTGGATAACGATAAAGTGCTGGGGATACTTTCTCTAGGTGACCTTGCCAAGGAAACCATTGATTATCAGCAAAGACTCATTAAAAAACTGGAAAGCTATATCAACAGCTGACTCCCTTGATTCAATGACGAAGCCGAGCTTTAAAGTCCGCAAGCTCGGCTATTCCCGATAGCGCCATTGTCATTTCCAACTCATCCCGCATCAAACGCAGCACATGTGCAACACCTAGCGCCCCACACACAGATAAGCCCCAGATATAAGGGCGGCCGATCATGACAGCATCCGCACCCGCCGCCATGGCTTTAAAAGCATCTCTACCGCTGCGAATACCACTATCAAACAACACGATTGCCTTACCGGCCACCTGCTGCACAATATCAGGCAACAGGTGCAGACTGGCAGGTACGCCGTCCAGCACACGTCCGCCATGATTGGAAACCACAAGGCCATCACAGCCGATAGCCACAACGCTCGCTGCATCATCCGGATGCAGGATGCCTTTCACCAGCAACGGCACATTCAATTGCTCACGTAGCCAGGCCAGATCATCCCCGCAAGGTGCCTGAGCCATCCAACCGTCAAACACCATGCTTTGTCCGGCTAAAAGTCCAGGCAAAGGCAGCGCCGGCTCCAGATTCACAGCAGCAATACCATTTGGCAACGACATCAGCGCCTGTTTCACTGGTGCGTCAACAGTAAACATCACTGCACTGTAACCGGCACTCAAGGCACGCCTTGCCAGCCGCAGCGTGCGCGCCCTGTCACCCTGCCAGTACAATTGAAACCATAATGGCTGTGCGGCGGCTTCTATAATCTGCTCCAGATTCTGACTAGCCAGACTACTCACCACCATTTGCCCTGACTGGGCATTGGCAGCGATTGCACTGGCCTGCTCGCCATCAGCATGAAACAAACGCTGGTAAGCCAGTGGCGCCAGTAGCAGCGGATGCTCGAATTGCTGTCCGAACAGCTGCAAACGGGTATGACCACCCCTAACATTGGCCAAAGGCCGCGCCATTAACCCAACATGTTCAAATGCATCAGCGTTGGCGCGCAAAGTTAAACCTTGCGCCGCACCATGTTCCAGATAGCGCCATACTTCTGCGTTTAATTGCTGCTGTGCCAGCAAGCGGTAATCAGCAGCGGTCTCTATACCCTGCGGCACAGACTGCATTGTTAACTGCGGCAAGGTCATTCTGCCCAGCGCCTCAGCAGGTTATGGTACACGCCAGTCAGATGCACAACCGGCTCAGTTTCACCTACACTATGCCGCAGCTGCATCAGCGACATATCCATGTCATACAGCAGCCTGCGCTTGCCGGGGTCTCGCACCATGCTCTGGATAAACATGAAACAGGCGACGCGCTGCCCTTTGCTGACAGCCATCACCTCATGCACCGATGATGACGGATACACCGCCAAGCTGCCGGCTTTTAATTTAACCGTATGGCTGCCAAAGGTATCTTCAATAACCAACTCTCCGCCCTCGTACTCATCCGGTTCGGACAGAAACAATGTTGCCGAAACGTCGGCGCGTACATAACCGCCGCCATCCGGCAGCATGCGCATGGCATTATCCACATGGGCGCCATAATGGTTAGTCTCACCACTGTAGCGATTAAAAAACGGCGGCAATATTCTGGAAGGCAATGCCGAGGTAAAAAACAGGGCACTTCGATTGAGCGCGCTCAGCACCAGATGCCGCAAAACACGCATTTCCGGTGCATCCTCCGGCAGCTGCTGGTTATTTTTAACAGTTGCCGCCTGCTTGCCCGCCGTCACTTTGCCATCCACCCACTGCGCACTGGCAAGCAGCCTTCTTGCTTCGGTAAGCTCTTCAGGGGTTAACAGGTCGGGCACAACTTGCATCATGATATTTTCCTAATCATTCCTAGAATTTATACTCGGTCGTAATAATGGCTGTTCTGCCATTACCCGGCACTGTGAAACCGCCATTGTCGTAAATTGCGTCATAATAAGTTTTATCCAGCAGGTTTTTTATGTTCAGCTTAACGGCCCATTTCGCCTGCTCGTATGCAAGCATCGCATCGAATCTGGTGTAACCCGGCAGCCTATTAGGGTCAAACTTGCCATTGGTAAAGGCGGCGGTGGTTGATGCTGACGAGGGCGAATAACCAAAACGCTCGCCTTTAGACTCAAGACCGAAACCGGCTTTCCAACCAGCCGCCAATTTATAGGTAGACCACAAGTTAAAGGTCACTGGCGGCGTGTTGCGTGCACGCTGCCCCTCAAAACCGGGGTTGGCGCCCGGGGCAACTTCGATGATTTTCGCATCCATCAAAGCCATGCCGCTAAAGACTTCCCACTTATCAGTAATGCGTCCGGCTAGTTCAAACTCCAAACCATCGGTACGGCGCTTTTTACTCAAAATTGAATTGGCAGCATCTGCCTCCAGGTCGGTATTACGCTCCCAATCCTTGCTGGTACGATACAACGCGGTTCTGAATGCCAGATCGCCGTCAAAAAACAGCCACTTAGCACCGGCCTCTATGGTCTCGCTTCTTTCAGGCGGTTTTGATGAATCCAGCTGGTACAGGTCACCGGTCGGGCTGAATGAATCACTCCAGCTTACATAGTAGTGGGTGGTAGGTGTCTGGTGCCATGACAGACCGGTACGGTAGCTGTTCTCGCCATAACTTAATTTTGATGGAGTTGAATACTCGGATCGCATTTCGTCGCGCCTTACGCCGAACAAAATATCCCATTCTGGCGCAATCTGCACCGTATCCTGAACATACAGTGCATAGTTATCAGCGTTGAATTTTGTGGGAGCAGTAGTATTTTCTACACTGTCATCATAGAACTTGCCGGATGATGCGTCTAAATCCAATAGGCTGTTTCTATAGTTGCGCTCTTTCAGGTATTCAACTCCTGCCAGAAATTTATGTTCTAAGCCGGCCATATTGAACTTGGTACTTAAATCAGACTGTAGCGTTTGCGTCTGGTAATGCACTTTTCTGGTTACAGCGCCTGTGGCACTAAAATTTGCGGTCGGCAGCACATCACCGCTTGGCTTCTGTGCCCAATATGCACGTTCATAATCTGCGGCTCTGAGCTGTGTGCGTAGTTGAGTATTTTCGCTAAATTTATGGGTGAAGATTGCCGTGGTAATAGAGGTATTGCTGGTGTCAAAATTCTTGCTGCCGCCATAATAGACACTATCGTCATTTTTTGATGCGCCTACATATTTATTCACCGGCCTTTTATTGACAAACGAAACACCAAAATCCGGGTCATCATTAGTGGTGGTGGTCACATGATTCAGGAATAATTCATTATCTGTGCCAATACCGGTACCAAAACTCACCGCAATGCCTTGGCGGTCAAGCCTTGGCCTGTCGCCGTTGCTAGGGTTTTTACGATAATTCTCTTCTGCCCTATCCATTACGTTCAGACGGATTGCAGTGGTGTCATCCAGCTTTTTATTGAAATCACCGCTAAGCTGATAATAGCTGTAACTTCCCAGCGCCGCACTCACGGTGTTTTCATCAGATAGTTTTGCCATCTTTGAAACCTGATTGATCACGCCCCCTGCCTGGCCGCGCCCGAACAGCATCGCAGCTGAACCGCGCAGCACATCCACCTGCTCGGTATTAAACAGTTCACGGTTATATTGCGCAGTATCACGAACACCGTCCAGGTAGATATCGCCAAATGTATAAAAACCGCGCAACATCATATTGTCACCAGCACGGCCACCTTCTGCCGCATTAAAAGTCAGGCCAGCAACATTAGACAATGCCTCGCGCAGCGATGATAACTGCTGGTCTTTAATTAAACTGTGGGTGACGGTGGTGACCGCCTGCGGGATGTCGTGCGGATCTTGCAGCACTTTGCCCACACGCGTTTTAGTTGCCTGGTAGCCATCAGCAATTGGCACGGCACTCGCCTTCACATTCACTTCTTCCAGTTCTTGCTGAGCCGAGGCTTCGTCCGCTTTATCTTCCGCCATTGATGGCATTGCCTGTGTAGCCAATATAACTGCCAGATACAGCGACTTTTGGGTAAGTTTGTTTTGTTGATACAACTTCATAGTTTTTTGTCCTAATGATAAATGTCATTGGCTGGCTAACTAAGTAGGTTGCGTTAACAATACTTACTGGCTGGCTTATTTTATGAGTACTTGTTTTATGAGTACTTGCTTATTTTTACGGCTTACTTACTTCCGGATCACTTGCAAATCCTAATTTGATGATGCCTGCATTATTAATATCCGCCATCAGGCTGGCCACAACCTGATAACGCGTTTCTTTATCCGCCCTGATATTCAGCTCAGGCTGTGGCAGCTGTTTTGCTGCAATGTCTAACTTTGCCTTTAACTCAGCCTGGGTTAAAGGCTGGTTGTTCCAGTAATATTTACCTGCGCCATCAATGGATACTGAAACCAGTTCCGGATTTTCTGGCAGCGACTGGCTGCTTGCCTGTGGCAAGTCAATTTTCACAGCATGCGTCAATAATGGTGCGGTAATAATAAAAATCACCAGCAGTACCAACATTACATCTACCAGCGGCGTGGTATTTATTTCAGACATAGGTGCTGTATGCGCGCTCACCCCAACACCGTTTCCTGACCCTATCATGCTGGCATCTCCACGGCATGAATACGCTCTCTGGATTGATTTACTGCTGCTGGGTTTGCTACTAAGCTTTGAACTTGGCTACCTATCACGGCACCGGTTGTCAGCAGGGTATGTAATTCGTATCCAAACTTCTCCATTGTGGCTGACAATACCCGGTTACTACGTACAAAAGCGTTATAGGCCAGCACAGCAGGTATGGCGACCGCAAGACCCAACGCCGTCATGATCAGTGCCTCGCCTACCGGGCCTGCCACTTTATCCAGTGTTGCCTGACCGCTTTGGCTAATACCGGCCAGCGCATGGTAAATTCCCCACACCGTGCCAAACAGTCCAACAAACGGTGAGATGCTGCCTACCGATGCCAGCACGGTAAGCCCGGTTTCCATCTTTGCAGCCTGTTCCGCAATGCTGCGATTCATGGCACGTGCCACAAACTCATCCTGCGAAATCTTTGTAGCATGGTTAGCATGTTGCTGATGATGCTGTGCGGCCAGGATTGCTTCAGCCGCTATTTTTGCTATACCCGTATCGTTTTTTATTTCTGATGTTTCGGCCAAGCTGCCTGCGCTCCAAAATTTTTGCACGTAATCTTGAAATGCCGTGCGCAATGTTAATGCCTGTAATGTTTTAAACACGATTAAATACCAGCTCGCTACTGACATTGTCAGTAAAATAACCGCCACAGCAACTGATACCGGACCACCTGCTGTAATAAACTCAATTGCGTTAAATTCATATCCATTCTGCATCATTAAAACTCCCTATAAACTTCCTGACGTTTAATTGCCAACTAGCCATTAAGTGAAAACCTTACCGGCACAATCACATAAGCGCTCACAGGCCTGCTGCCTTTCTTAGCAGGAATAAAACTCCATTTTCTTACCGCTTCCAGTGCTGCCTGATCTAAGCTACTGTAGCCGCTGCCAGTTTCAATTTTCACTTTTTCAGCCTTGCCGGTTTCAGACACCAGCACCTGTAGTAACACCCTGCCCTGCTCACCCTTGCGTCTTGCCAGGGGCGGATATTCAGGCGCTGGATTCTGCAAATACTCGGCACCGAATTTTGGCGCCTCTGTCACCTGTTCTGCTTCATCCGCTGGCGGCAGATCAGCACTGGCTGATTTCTCTGCTACGCTAGACCCAGTCGTTGATGCTACTGCTTCTTTCATATTTGCTTGCGTATCCACGCTTTTTACTTGCGACGCGCCCATTACAGCTTCTTTTAATGCAAGATCATTAAGCGGTATATGCTGTTTAGGTTCTGTCGCTTGCTGTTTCATTACAGGCTGCTGCATTTCTTGCTGCTTCAACTCAGCTTTAGTTACTGGCTGAGCATTGGCTAACAAACTCACTAAAATTGTTTTCTGCTGCCGGATAACTTCAACCTCTGATTTGTTTTTATGCATCCAGACGAATACTGACAGATGCAACAGCAGCACCAATCCGATTAACTTATAAGATATCTTTTCCTGCTCCTGCTGCTTGAAATTAGAATCTCTTTTAGGCACCAGATTTTTTACTGTCTCAATTGCTATTTCATTTATTTGCCTGTTACTGATGTCGGTATATGCCATTACTTCATGCGTTGGAAATTGCATATTTTTTGCCAGCGTAAAGTCTGTTGTCATGATTTTTCTCTATTCTCCAACCTGGCTATTTTTATTCACATTACCAAGCTGCTTACTAACATCAATGGTCAGTTTATTTACTTTGTCAAAATCAACTTACCTTGACTGGTAAGCCGCAGACGATACTCATCCCCTGCGTGTTTAATCACCATTTCACGGCTACCGGCGAATAACGCTTCGCTGGTAATTACCCGATGGCTGCCTTTTTGGCTGTTATTGTCTGTATTGCCCTTTACGTTTAGCATTAACCATCCAGTCGCATTACTTAGTAAATTTCCATCAACTTCCGGCTTAAGCACTAAGCCGGTCTGACAACATGATTTAATTCGGTTTCCATTACCAGCTTTGCAGCAGCTTTACGTAATATCTCATTCATCATGAAAAAATTGCGCGCTTCAAATCGCAATGAAACCCCACCAATTTCAAGCTCTACAATATCCTTAGCCTTGTTATAGAGCACCTTACATTCCTCATTTCCGGCCAATTTAGCTTGGCTGATGATTTGCTGCCTACTCATAATAAACTCCGAAATATTGCACACTTTTGTAAATGATAATGATTCTCATTTAATATGTCAATCATATATTTTTTATGGCTTGGATATTCGGTTAACCTTGGATATTCCGCGTACATGGATAAGTCGCAAAACTGCCTGACAAGCTACAACAAGACAGAGATGATGAATAAATGATGGGCGACTCATGATTAGCACTAAGGTCTAATCATGAATCCATATAGCGCAATAAACATGTCATGGACGCAAAATGTAGACATCTGATAAACAAACGTTTAACTCATCAGATAGATAATTTGATTAAACAAATAACCAAACATTAAAGGACAATTATTATGTGGACTAAACCAGCAGCTACTGAAATGCGTTTTGGCTTTGAAGTAACAATGTACGTAATGAACAAGTAATTGTTTTGTTACAAATAAAAAAGGGAGCCTGCGCTCCCTTTTTTATTTGTATAACGACATTTTCAACAGCATGACATATACGATATATCAACCTGCATTACAGGTATTTAACCACCATAGCATTACTCAGGTCACCAGCCGCGATTGGCAGCCTTACAAAATAACCACTACCTGATGCCTCCTGAATCGGTTCACCTTTCTTGTTGAACATGGTTTCCACCACCACATCCTGATTGCCGCTTGGGTGTATCACCTGTAAACGGTCACCCACGCCAAACTTGTTGCGAGCTTCAATATCAGCCAAGCCTTTGGCAGCATCGTAAGCCACTACATCACCTACATACAGGCTGCGGCTAGAGCTTGAATAGCCTTGTTTGTAGTTCTGGTGTTCAGCCGTGTGATGGCGCTGATAAAAGCCATCGGTATAACCACGGTTAGCAAGATTCTCCAGATCACCCAGCAGGTTCCAGTCAAATGGGCGACCAGCCAGTGCGTCATCTATCGCCTTACGGTAGTTCTGGCAGGTACGCGCCACGTAATAACGTGATTTGGTGCGGCCTTCGATTTTCAATGAATCCACACCCATCTTGATCAAGCGCTCCACGTGTTCGATCGCACGCAGGTCTTTACTGTTCATAATGTAAGTGCCGTGTTCATCTTCTTCAATCGGCAGCAGCTCATCGGGACGGCCTTTTTCTTCAATCAGGTAAACCTTATCGGCCAGTGGGTGGCGCGGCAGGCTACCGCAACCGGACAGGCTGGATTTCTCCATCTCCGCCTTGAAATCAAACTGGTCAAGGCGAATCACGCCAGCAGCATCTTCAGATGCATCATGCACTTTGTAATCCCAGCGGCAGCTATTAGTACAGGTACCTTGGTTAGGATCACGCTGGTTAAAATAACCGGACAGCAGACAACGGCCAGAATAAGCGATGCACAGCGCGCCATGTACAAATACTTCCAGCTCCATTTCCGGGCAGCGCTGACGGATTTCTTGAATTTCATCCAGCGACAGCTCGCGTGACAGGATTACACGCGTCAGCCCAAGACTTTGCCAGAATTTAACCGTAGCATAATTTACAGTATTTGCCTGCACTGAGAGGTGCACCGGCATCTCTGGCCATTTCTCACGTACCATCATAATCAGACCCGGGTCAGACATGATCAGCGCATCGGGGCGCATCGCAATCACCGGCTCCATATCCGCCATGTAGGTTTTCACCTTGGCGTTATGCGGCGCAATGTTGCTGGCCACAAAAAACTTTTTACCACGCGCATGGGCTTCGTTAATACCGATCTCAAGGTTTGCCATTGAGAAATCGTTATTACGTGCACGTAGGCTGTAGCGCGGCTGACCAGCATAAATCGCATCTGCGCCATAATCAAACGCAGTACGCATACGGTCCAAGTCACCCGCAGGAGCCAATAATTCAGGTATTTTCATCATTTACTTTACTTAATCTCTACAAAACCAAAAGAACGAAGCCGGACAAGGCGCGAATTAAAAAATAACGCCGCGGCATATAAATAATATGTAAGGTGTTATTTTTTAATTTGCAACACCGTATGGCTTCGTTCTTTTGGTTCTACTCACCGATAATTTTTACTAAAACACGTTTCTTTCTACGTCCATCAAACTCACCATAGAATATTTGTTCCCATGGCCCAAAATCAAGCTCGCCATTGGTAATCGCCACTACAACTTCACGCCCCATCACCTGACGTTTCATATGTGCGTCAGCATTATCCTCGCCGGTATCATTATGACGATAGCTGCTTATAGGCTCATGCGGCGCCAAGCGCTCCAGCCATTGCGTGTAATCATGGTGCAGACCACGCTCGTCATCGTTAATGAACACACTGGCAGTAATATGCATCGCATTGACCAAAACAAAACCTTCGCGCACCCCGCTCTCACGCAGGCACTCGCGCACCTGCTCGGTGATGCGGATAAACGCCACTCGGGTTGGCGGGTTAAACCAAAGCTCTTTACGATAACTTTTCATAAAACACTCCTGAATTCAATGTGTTAATTTTAACACCTGATTGCAAACTAACAAAAACGGCCTCACCTAACAACAACGGCCTCGCTGGGAGGCCGTTGTTTATGACATCAAATTGATTTAACTTTTAACGTCCAACTGATGGGTAAAGCTTTTGCCTTCATTGTCCGTAGCTGTAACTTCCAGCACGCCTGGAGCATCCGGGATAAAGTTAAATTTATAGTATGGATCTTCACTGGTACCCACCCCTACATCTACCGTCATCAAAGGCTTGCCGTTGTAAGTAAACGCTGCTTTATTGATGTAAAAAGCCGGCACATAACCTTGTGACACCAAGTCACGCTGCAAACCTGTACGCATCACATGGCGGATATTAAATGTAGCCACTACAGGGCTGCCGAATTTAACCGGTGCATCCACATGCAATTTGATCTTGCCCGCTGCTGCGCGTACCGCGGACTCATCGTTATCAACCGTACCGCCACAGCCACCTGCCGCGCGAATCTCGCGTTTAGCCATATACAATTTGCCATCGGCAGATTCACCAACCAAACGTACAAACGAATCAGTCTCCATACGAATGCGAGTCGCCAACTGGAAATTACCAAGCATATCGGTCAAGTTATAAATTGCGGCAAGTTGAATCGGATTGGCATCGACCAGCACATAAATTTTTTTAATATCTACGCCATTAGCGGCCACTTTATCGTAACTGAAAGTCACCGGTACTTGCGCACCACTTTCAGCACGGCGCGGTGCATCTATCTTGATAAATTCGACTTCCTGAATATCGCGTTTGGCAAAGAACGCTTCTTTGACCACCGGCCACAATTTAGGGTCGGCCTCTGCAAAGGCGTTGGATATAAATGCCAATGAAACACCTGCCATTAGCATCAATTTTAAAAATAAGGATTGTGTCTGTTTACCCATGCGCCCACTCCAAAACGTTATTTATTATAAATTTCTAATTATGAACTATGACAGAATACTAACTTACAAAGTTCGATCACTTGATTCATAGTGAAAGTTCAGTTCAAACCTTTTCATTCTCAAGATGGAAAAATAGCTCGATACCGTTGCCAACCGGGTCTTTAAAGTTGATCTGCCTTACATTCAGCACCGCCAAATCACGTATCGTGTAATCGATGTTGTGCTTTTTAAGATGCGCTTCAGTCGCAGTCAAATCCGTACAGGTGAATGATATATGGTCAAGTGTAGTGAGCACATTATTTAATGGCTCACCTTCGCCTCGATATTCAGCCAGATGCACCACTGCATTAGGATCATTTTCATTGATATAAAGCCAAAAACCTCTGCTGCTGAAACCCTCGCGCGGCCCCATTTTTAAGCCCACTACATCACAGTAGAAGTCTTTGAGTTTAAGCATCGTCTCGTAAGGCGTGCGAAGGTTAACGTGATTCAGTTCGGTAACAGGCATAATATTTCTTTTTAAATGACAAGCATTAAATTTCAGCAGTATTGATAAGTGTACTTTAACATTTTCAAAACCATTAAGAAGCAGTAATCATTAAATACTGCGTTAATCGCCCTCAAATTCGCATAACGAGACAGTGTTAATGCCACGTTCCGTTAATCGTTTTGAGCCACCTAGATCAGGCAAATCAATCACGAAAGCGCAACCCATAACGACGCCACCCAACTTTTCCAACAATGCAATCGAGGCTTCAGCAGTGCCTCCAGTTGCAATCAGATCATCCACCAGCAACACCTGCTCATCTTTATTGATAGCATCTACATGAATTTCCACGCGATCTGCACCATACTCCAGCGCATAATCATGGCCGACCGTTTCAGCAGGCAATTTACCTGATTTTCGGATAGGCACAAAACCCACACCCAACTTGTAAGCCAAAGCCGCGCCGATGATGAAACCACGCGCTTCCACACCTGCAATTTTATCTATTTTTTTACCTGAATAATGCTGCGAGAGCGCATCAATCACCATGCGAAAGCCAACAGGGTCTTTCAGCAAGGTAGTGATATCGCGAAACTGAATCCCCTGCTTGGGGTAATGCGGGATAGTACGGATCAGAGATTTGATAGGCAATTAGCTACTCACTAATAATTTAGTCTAAATCTATTTATTACCTTGTAGCCTATAGCAATCGCCGTCAAGATTCATAAAATGCATTCGCGATGCGCTGGCTAGGCGCAAGCTCGCAGACAGTACAATGGGTACGGCAAGAGCTTGCAACAACGCCAGCGCGAAGTGAATGCATTTTTAAGCAGCTGGCGTTTGCGTGCGCACACGTATATGCAACTCACGCAGCTGTTTCTCATCCACTTCATTCGGTGCATTGGTCATCAGGCACTGTGCACGTTGTGTTTTAGGGAATGCGATCACATCACGGATAGACTCGGCACCAGTCATCAATGTCACTAGACGGTCCAAACCGAATGCCAGGCCACCATGTGGAGGCGCGCCGTATTGCAACGCATCGAGCAGGAAGCCGAATTTCTCCTGGGCTTCTTCCTTGCTGATCTTCAGTGCGTCGAACACTTTGGACTGCACTTCCTGCTTGTGGATACGCACAGAACCGCCGCCTACTTCCCAGCCGTTTAATACCATGTCATAGGCTTTTGACAGCGCAGCACCTGGATTTGTCGTCAGCAAGTCTTCATGACCATCTTTTGGCGCCGTGAACGGATGGTGCAATGCCACCCAGCGATCAGCTTCTTCGTCATGTTCAAACATCGGGAAATCAACCACCCACAACGGTGCCCATGCACGGCCATCCACGTGACCTTTTTCATGACCGACTTTAGTGCGTAATGCGCCCAGCGCTTCATTCACCACTTTGGCTTTATCAGCGCCAAAGAATACGATGTCGCCGTTTTGTGCACCGGTACGCTCGATGATAGCGCGCAGCGCATTCTCGTGAATGTTTTTCACAATCGGGCTTTGCAGGCCTTCTTCATTCAGTTTAGTAATGTCGTTAATCTTGATGTAAGCCAAGCCTTTGGCACCGTAGATTTTTACAAACTCGGTATAAGCATCGATTTCTGAGCGGCTGATTGCCGCGCCATTAGGCACACGCAACGCTGCTACACGGCCACCTGCCATATTGGCGGCACCCGCAAACACTTTGAAATCCACGTCTTTCATTACATCTGAAAGCTCGGTGATTTCCAGAGTCACGCGCATATCAGGCTTGTCTGAACCATATCTGTTCATGGCTTCTGCAAACGGCATACGCGGGAACTTGGCTGGCAAGTCCACGTTCTGTACTTTCTTCAGCATCTGGCGGATCATTTCCTCCACCAGATCCATGATGTCGTTTTCTTCCATGAATGATGTCTCGATATCCACCTGCGTGAATTCCGGCTGACGGTCAGCACGCAAGTCTTCATCACGGAAGCACTTGGTGATCTGGAAATAACGGTCAAAACCTGACACCATTAATAGCTGTTTGAACAATTGTGGTGATTGCGGCAACGCAAAGAACATACCGTGATGCACACGGCTCGGCACCAGATAGTCACGCGCACCTTCCGGTGTACTACGTGTCAGCATAGGGGTTTCAACTTCAATGAAACCGTTGGTATCCAGATAATCACGCAAGGTTTTAGCAACGCGGTAACGCAGCATCAAGTTCTTTTGCATGGTCGGGCGGCGCAGGTCGATATAACGGTGCTCCAGACGCACGGTTTCGGTCAGGTTCTCGTCATCCAGCATGAACGGTGGCGTGAGTGAAGGGTTCAACACTTCAATCTCGGTCGCCAGCATTTCCACTTCGCCGGTAGGCAGGTTAGGATTTACGGTCCCCTCAGGACGCGCACGCACTTTACACACCACTTTCAACACAAACTCGCTGCGCACGGTTTCAGCAATCGCAAATGCCTCTTTGGTATCCGGGTCGATGACGATTTGCGCCAAACCTTCGCGGTCGCGCAAATCGATAAAAATCACACCACCGTGGTCACGACGACGATGCGCCCAGCCACAGAGTGTTACAGTTTGACCAATGTGTTCGCGGTTTAAATGGCCGCAGTAATGTGTACGCATCATAATTGTGTATTTACTATTTATTGAGTTAAAAGTTTTGGAATTTTGTTAGCCGGGGCAACCACACCCATGGAGATAATGTATTTAAGGGCTTCATCAACGCTCATATCGAGCTCAACCACATCCGCCTTGGGCATCATTAAAAAATAACCGCCAGTAGGGTTAGGAGTGGTTGGTACAAATATGCTGACATACTCACCCTGCAAGTGATTAGCTACATCACCACCCGGTGTACCGGTTAAAAAAGCAATAGTCCAGGCACCTTCACGCGGAAACTGCACCAGCACCGCTTTGCGGAATGCGTTACCTGAATCAGAAAACAGCGTATCGGAAACCTGCTTGACGCTGGAATAGATAGACTTCACAACCGGCAGGCGATTAAGCAGTTTTTCCCACAGCAAAATAAGCTGCATGCCAAAAAAATTGGTGGCAATCATACCCGTCGTTATCACGATAACAAACGTCACTATGACCCCAAAGCCAGGAATATCGCGTCCGAACAGCGTATGTGGATGCCATTTTTCCGGCAGCAATAACAGGCTTTGATCCATAATGCCGATCAATGATTTCAGCACCCAGATGGTAATTACCAAAGGCACTAAAACCAGTAAGCCTGTTATTAAATATTTTTTCATCGCCTACTCGTTAATGACAGGCACAGCCTGTGCCACAGGTAGCTGCTGGAGCGCTTGCTTCAGCAGCTGACTCAGTCTTTTTTGCAGTGTTGCTACCGCCTTTAAAATCTGTTGCATACCAGCCACTACCGGTCAGTTGAAAACTCGGCGCAGACACTTGCTTGGCAAAAGTCTCTTTACCGCATTCCGGACAAGCCTCTACCGATGCTGCACTGATCTTGCGCATCACCTCTGCCTTATGGCCACAGCTACTGCATTGATAATCGTAAATAGGCATTCGAATCCTCCTTACACTAATATATTAAACAACCTAAAATTATACCTTAATACTATAAAAGCACTTACCCAGGCTTAATTGTCGTCATCCTGCTGATTCTTAAAACGCCGTGCTTTCACGCTCTCGGCCAGCATATCCAGAATAGCCAGCGTATCATCCCAACCCAGGCAACCATCAGTGATAGACTTTCCATACTCCAATGCGCAGCCTGGCTCATGATCCTGGCGGCCTTCATTCAAATGCGATTCAATCATCAAACCTATGATGCGATCATCCCCGTCAATTACTTGCTCGGCCACATTGGCAGCCACTTGCTTTTGCAATTGGTATTGACGCTGACTATTAGCGTGCGAGCAATCCACCATCAATTTAGCATTCAGGCCAGATTGTGCGAGTTCCTTGGCCGCAGCTTCAACACTTGCTGCATCATAGTTAGGCGTTTTACCACCACGTAAAATCACATGACAGTCTTCATTGCCGGTAGTAGAAATAATCGCCGAACGACCCTCTTTAGTTACTGACAAAAAGTGGTGCGGGCTGGCTGCAGCTTTAATTGCATCTACAGCTATTTTGATATTGCCGTCAGTGCCGTTTTTAAACCCTACCGGACAAGATAAACCCGATGCCAGCTCACGGTGTATCTGTGACTCGGTAGTGCGCGCGCCGATAGCGCCCCAACTCACCAAATCCGCTGTGTATTGCGGGGTAATCGTATCCAGAAACTCAGTAGCAGCGGGCACACCCAGCTCGTTCACTTCCAGCAGGAAACGACGTGCCAGATCCAAGCCTTCATTGATATCAAAACTGCCATCCAGATGCGGATCGTTGATCAAGCCTTTCCAACCCACGGTAGTACGCGGTTTTTCAAAGTACACGCGCATCACAATCAACAACTCATTGATATGCTTGCGGTATTGCGTCAGCAAACGTTTGGCATATTCAATACCTGCATCATAATCATGAATGGAGCATGGGCCAATCACCACCAGCAGCCTATCGTTCGCACTGTGCAAAATGCGATGAATTTCGGCACGAGTCTTAACAATACGATCCGTTGTGGCCTTGCTGGGCTCAAGTTTATCCAGCAACACTGATGGCGGAGTTAACTCCTTGATTTCGATGATACGCACATCATCAGTAATAATTTTTTGGCTAGGACTCATTTAGTAACTCGTTGAATGCGCAAAATAAAAGAAACGCAAAAAACAAAGCCCGTATATAGCGGGCTTTGTTGTAATAATTGCCTAATTATACTGCGATAGCAATTAAAACGGTATATCGTCCTCAAAATCATCAAAACCTGAGCCAGTGGTTGCCGGCTTGGCTGATGATTGTGCCGGAGCAGTTCTAGCCTGACTCTGGCTTGGCGGCGCTTGATTGTAATCGCTATCCGCACCACCCTGATCCATACCGCCATCATAACTGGCATTCGAACCCGCGCCATCACGGCCGCCTAACATTTGCATCTGGTCTGCAATGATCTCTGTGGTGTAACGATCCTGGCCTTCTTTAGTTTGCCATTTACGTGTTTGCAAACGACCCTCAACATAAACCGGACGGCCTTTTTTAAGGTACTCGCCAGCAATCTCGGCAAGCTTGCGATACATGACAATATTGTGCCATTCAGTGCGTTCTTGTTTGGCACCTGATTTATCTTTCCAGCTATCAGTCGTTGCAATGCTAAAATTACACACCGCCTCACCATTCGGCATATAGCGCACTTCCGGGTCACGCCCTAAATTGCCTACCAATATCACTTTATTCACTGATGCCATGCTTATCCCCTCAACAATTTATACACTTGGGCGTCATCCCAATCATACGATTTATCAATCTTTAATATTACCGTGCGCTCTTGCGGCAGCACTGCCGCCTCAACCACCCCGGCAAGTCTCAACAGTTCATTTTTTACTGCATTCGCGCGCTCGGCCACCATATTATCGGCCGTTTCATCCATAGTATACATCTTGGTTCTTACTGCTAATGGAGGCTGCATGGAAGATGCAAATAATAGCCATAAAAACATCATCACGCCACAAAATATAAAGGCACTGGCAAAACCATAGCTATGTGACAGATAACCGCCCAAAGCACCACCAACAAAAATACCCAAGGACTGCGAGGTATTATAAACCCCCATCGCGGTACCCTTTGCTGCGGCAGGTGCAATTTTACTAATCAGCGATGGCAGTGAGGCTTCCAGCAGATTAAAGGCTACAAAGTAAATGGTCAGCGATGCGATAATGCCCCAGAAATAATGGATAGAAAAAGCAAACATGATTTGCGCAAACAGCATCACCGCAATCGCCGCCACAAATACCTGCTTCATTTTCGATTGTTTTTCTGCGTAAATAATTCCCGGCACCATTAACAAGAATGACACCAACACCACTGGCAAATAAATTTTCCAGTGCTGATTAACATCCAAATGGCTACTTTCATTAATGGCAAACGGCACGACTACGAACATCGCCATTTGCGCTGCGTGCAAGGCAAAAATACCGTAATTCAAACGTAGCAATTGAGTATTTTTAAGTACATCCATAAGCTTGGCCGGTGCTGCACTCGCGTCAGAATGGTAATGGCTACTAATAGGATCAGGCACTACAAACCTGACTACAGCAATCGCCGCCAGCGTTAACACACCTGTCAGGAAGAATATACCCGGCACCCCCATCCACTCATTCAGGATTGGCCCAGCCACCAATGAAAATGCAAATGCGATACCTATGGTGCCGCCTATCGTTGCCATGGCCTTGGTGCGATGCTCATCACGCGTTAAATCTGCCACCAGCGCTGTCACTACAGCAGAAACTGCACCTGCACCTTGAATGGCACGTCCAATAATCACACCTTCGATATTCATCGCCAGCGCCGCCACCATGCTACCGACCGCAAAGATACCCAACCCAAGATAGATCATCGGTTTGCGGCCATACTTATCTGAAGCCATGCCAAATGGCAATTGCAGCAAAGCCTGCGTCAGGCCATAGGCACCCAATGCCAAACCCACCATAAAACCACTAGGCTTATCAGGCAATGTCGAGGCATATATTGCAAAGATTGGTAGAATCAAAAACATGCCCAGCATGCGCAAGCCATAAATTGACGCCAAACTTAATGTGGCGCGCAATTCGGCTGGGGTCATTTTTTCTGACGAGATTAATTCTGTGACAGTGTTACTTGTCGTAGATGTTGTCGAGGATGTTGTATTGTGCAACGATGACATGAAAAATAATTAATCTTAATGCGTAAAAGTGGGTATATTATCAGGTTGCCCCAATTTTTAGTAAAAGCATGATGGATTTAAACCAAATGGATTTAATTCGTATTCGCGGTGCGCGTACACACAACTTAAAAAATATCTCTCTGGATATCCCACGGAATCAACTGGTAGTCATCACCGGGCTATCCGGATCCGGCAAGTCTTCACTGGCTTTTGACACGCTCTACGCAGAAGGTCAGCGCCGCTATGTAGAATCACTCTCGGCGTATGCACGCCAATTTCTGGCGCGTATGGATAAACCAGATGTAGATTTGATTGAAGGTTTATCACCGGCAATTTCCATTGAGCAAAAATCCACCTCGCACAACCCACGTTCAACTGTAGGTACGGTCACCGAAATTCATGATTACCTGCGCCTGTTGTATGCACGTGCCGGCGACCCGGAATGCCCGGAACACGGCATCAAGCTGGAAGCGCAAACCGTAAGCCAGATGGTGGATAGCGTACTGGCGCTGCCTGAAGACACCAAACTGATGATACTGGCGCCGGTAGTATCCAACCGTAAAGGTGAACAAGTTGATTTATTTGAAGAGTTGAAAGCACAAGGCTTTGTGCGCCTGCGTGTTGACGGCAAGATTTACGAGATTGACGCACTGCCGCAGCTGGCAAAAACCACCAAGCATAATGTAGATGTCGTGGTTGACCGTATCAAGGTCAAGGCAGACATGAAACAGCGCATCGCCGAATCTTTCGAAACCGCCTTGCGGCTGGCAGATGGCAAAGCAGTTGCTGTAGAAATGGATACCGATAAGGAACACCTGTTTTCAGCCAAATTCTCATGCCCGGTTTGTGACTACTCACTGGCGGAGCTAGAGCCGCGTTTATTCTCTTTTAACAACCCGATGGGAGCCTGCCCCAAGTGCGACGGTTTGGGCAACATCAACTTTTTCGACCCCAAACGCGTAGTAGCATTTCCGCATTTATCTCTGGCTGCCGGGGCAATCAAAGGCTGGGACAGGCGCAACCAGTTCTATTTCCAGATGCTGGCCAGCTTGGCCGACCACTACAGTTTTGATCTGGACACCACGTTCGAGAAACTGCCGGAGAACATCCAGAACATCCTGCTGCATGGCAGCGGCAAAGAAGAAATTGCCTTCAAGTATCTGAACGAGCGCGGGCTGTTTTATCAAAAAACACATGCGTTTGAAGGCATTCTCAACAACCTGCAGCGCCGCTATCACGAAACCGACTCACAAACCGTGCGCGAAGAGCTGGCCAAATATCTCAACTCTCAAACCTGCCCAGATTGCGTGGGCACCCGCTTGCGTAAAGAAGCGCGCCACGTAAAAGTGGGTAACAAAAATATTCATGAAGTATGCGAAGTACCATTAAAGCAAGCGCTCACTTTCTTTGACAGCATAGAACTGACAGGCGCAAAACTTGCCATCGCCGACAAGATAGTCAAGGAAATCAGCAACCGTCTTAAATTCCTGACCAATGTCGGCTTGGAATACCTGTCACTTTCGCGCTCTGCTGAAACTTTATCCGGCGGTGAGGCGCAGCGTATCCGCTTGGCTTCACAAATCGGCAGCGGCTTAACTGGCGTAATGTACGTGCTGGACGAACCTTCCATCGGCCTGCACCAGCGCGACAACGACCGCCTGCTCGATACACTCAAGCGTCTGCGCGACATCGGCAACAGCGTGATTGTGGTTGAGCACGACCAGGATGCGATCATGGAAGCCGACTACGTAGTGGATATTGGCCCCGGCGCTGGCGAGCATGGCGGCCGTATCGTTGCAGAAGGCACTCCTCAGCAGATCAAGGAAAATCCAAGCTCGCTTACCGGCCAGTACTTGAGCGGTAAACGCCAGATCACCTACAACAAAAAACGCACGGCACCAGACCCCGCGCGCTGGCTGAAACTGACGCATGCCACCGGCAACAACCTGAAAGACGTGACTGTGAAACTGCCAGTTGGCCTGCTCAGCTGCATCACCGGCGTATCCGGCAGCGGCAAATCCACACTGATTAACGACACACTTTATCGCATCGTTGCCCAGCATTTATACGGCAGCAGCACAGAGCCTGCCCCTTACGGCGAAATAAGCGGGCTGGAGTTTTTCGATAAAGTGGTGGATGTAGACCAGAGCCCGATTGGACGCACCCCGCGCTCCAACCCGGCCACTTACACCGGCTTGTTCACACCGATTCGCGACCTGTTTGCCAGCGTACCGGAAAGCCGCGCCCGCGGTTATGGCCCCGGACGCTACTCATTCAACGTGAAAGGCGGCCGCTGTGAAGCCTGCCAGGGTGATGGCGTCATTCGCGTCGAAATGCACTTCCTGCCGGATGTGTACGTACCATGCGATGTGTGTAAAGGCCACCGCTATAACCGCGAAACCCTAGAAATTCAGTTCAAAGGTAAGAATATCCACGAAATCCTGGGCATGACTGTTGAGCAGGCCCATGCCTTCTTCAGCGCGCAGCCGGTTATCGCACGCAAACTGCAAACCCTGCTCGATGTTGGCTTAGGCTACATCACGCTCGGCCAGAGTGCGACCACATTATCCGGCGGTGAAGCACAGCGCGTCAAACTGGCACTGGAACTCAGTAAACGCGATACCGGCCGCACCCTGTACATTCTGGACGAACCGACCACTGGCCTGCACTTTGCAGATATTCAATTATTGCTGGATGTGATTCATCGTTTACGTGATGCCGGCAACACCATCGTCATCATTGAACATAACCTGGATGTCATCAAAACTGCGGACTGGATTGTAGATATGGGCCCGGAAGGCGGTGATGGCGGCGGTACCATTATTGCAGAAGGTTCACCGGAACAAGTGGCGCAGAATGGCAGCAGCTATACTGCTAAATATCTTAAACATATGCTTTAAAAAAAAGCTATCGTAAATTTGCGCAAACATGAAAATACACAAGAAATATACCAATATAGTATTTGCATTCGTCATGTCACTGCTGATGGCTATGCTGATGTCCGGTGTGCTTACCGCGCTGTTTACAGGTATTAATGAGCAGTTCGTTATGCAATGGCTACGCGCATTTGCACACGCATGGCCAATCGCATTTCCAGCAATTTTAATCGTGGCGCCTATCGTTAGGAAAATCGTCGGCACCATCATAGATAATGATTAATCAACCCAATAGGTCAAAAGCTAACTACTTAGGCACATCCACCATATACATCCGCGCCTGAATAGTCGCTGTGCGCCTATTCAGGTAACGCGTGTACTGATGCGCATCATAAAAGCGTGGATTAGGAATCATTGCAGCCAGCCTCGCCGCTTGACCCGCACTAAGTTTAGAGGCACTTGTTTTGTAATAATGCCGGGCAGCAGCCTCTGCGCCAAACACACCATTACCCCACTCAATCACATTCAGGTAAATCTCCAAAATACGCCGCTTGGTGAGTATTTTCTCCAGCATGAGTGTAATTACCACTTCCTGTGCTTTGCGCCATGGCGTACGCTTGGTGGATAAAAATAGATTCTTCGCCAGCTGCTGACTGATGGTTGAGCCACCAGCCACAATTTTGCCTTTTTTCAGGTTTTTCTCGTAAGCTTTTTGAATGCCTTCCCAGTCAAAGCCTTCATGATCAAGAAACTTGGCATCTTCAGAGGCGATCACTGCGCGCTTGAGGTGAATGGAGATTTTTTCATAATTCACCCACTTATATTTAAGTTCAGCATCCGGGCGTTTTTCCTGAATGATTTCCAGGCGATCTTCCATAAACGAGCTCGAAGACGGATTGAATTTCACCCACCAGCAAATATGTAAAAATATCCAGATCTGATATAGCAGAATAATGGTAACTAGCAGCGCCAGGCCGCGCTTGACATAACCACCCATCGTCAGAGGCTGTGCACTTGAATGCTCATTTAAAAGCCACTTGGTAAAAAAGCTGTCCCGCATCTATAAAGCTCTTACCATTTCGATGACCGGCTGCGTTTGCGGCCGCACGCCACGCCAATAGCGGAATGCCTCTGCTGCCTGTTCCACCAACATACCCAATCCATCCACGACCCGAGCACCATTGGCTCGCGCTTGCTTCATAAAAGGAGTTTCTCGACCATACATCATGTCATAAGCCAGGCAGCCTTTAGCAAAAATCTTATCCGGAATCGGTAATGCCGTGTCAGTTAAACCAGTTGAAGTAGCATTTATCACTATATCAAACTGATGATTCTCTAAATCTTCAAATGTGCTAGCCTTACCTTGCCAGGCTTTACCATATGACTTACTTACGATTTTCTCTGCCTTTTGTATTGTACGATTTGCTACTACTAGCAAATCTGGACGCATCACCAGCAGAGGCTGGAACACACCTTCCGCAGCTCCCCCTGCTCCCAATAACAAAACTCGCTTACCCTTGATTGGAGTTCTAAGATTATGAGTAATGTCCTGAATTAAACCTTCCCCATCAGTGTTATTGCCCCATATACCATTCCCAACAAATTTGATTGTATTTACCGCGCCAGCTAACTTAGCCTGATCAGTGAGGAAAGTACAAAGCGCATAGGCCTCAAACTTGAACGGCACCGTAACATTCACACCCTTATAACCTTTGGCAATCAAGTCTTGAACTTTCGCCGGGAACTCATTCAAAGGCGCAAAAACACGTTCATAACTCATATCCTGTGCGGTTTGTTTGGCGAATGCCTCATGAATTAACGGTGATTTGCTGTGTGCTATGGGATTACCGATGACCGCATACTTATCCGTCATTTTTTAGTTGGTCCAATTAGTTGATCCAAGGTAAACCGGCATGCTTCCAGCCATTTATCAGCGTGCGCTGCTTATCAGCATTCGCCTCTCCTTCAAAACCTTCCAGTGTATTGTAAGCCTGAGCATATCCAAGCGATGCTGCTACTGTCGCCGCATTGTTTGAACGTCCACCGGTACGGCACATAAAAATCAGCACCGCATCTTTGCTAACACGGCGACTATCAAGCTCTGCTGTCAATTGCTCTGCAAAATTCTCATTGGCTACCATGCCCGGATAAAATGCCCACTCCACATTAAGTGCACCCGGAACACGCCCAACCAGTTCCAATTCGGCTTTGCTTCGCACATCCACTAACAACGCTTCAGGATTTGCCTGCAACACCTCAAATGCTTCTTGTGGGGTAAGTGCGCCTGCATACGGCAAACTTTTATCTGCGGCACGTTTTTGTGCCAAAGCTAAAATTTCTGATTGATGACTCATCACATGATCCTTCTTGAAAGTTACAATTCGATTTTTATTTATTATTCGATTTTTATTTATTAAAAGTATAGCCTTAAAACCGACAAAATATTCACGGCTGCGCATGCTCTTTTTTGGTGCGAAAAATTATTAAATGCACCAAAATGTGGCGCATCACACCATAACGCTTAACGCAAGTCCATAAAATTACATGGGTTTAATACTTTCTGAGATTGGCACGCTTCCTGCTAATCTACTGTGTTAAAATTTATTGTTTTTATAGTTTTACTTACCTAACACTTTAATTTAAACCACACCATCCTAGGAGATTCTAAATGTCAGTGGCTAATGTAATGAAAATGGTAAAAGAAAACGACATCAAATTTGTCGATTTTCGTTTTACTGACACACGCGGTAAAGAGCAACACGTGACTGTGCCTGTTTCACACTTCAATGAAGACAAATTTACTGAAGGCCACGCATTTGATGGCTCATCAATCGGCGGCTGGAAAGGCATTCAAGCATCAGATATGCAATTGATGCCTGATCCATCAACTGCAAATATCGATCCATTCATGGACGAGCCAACATTGATCCTGACATGTGACGTTGTAGACCCTACAGACGGCAAAGGTTACGACCGTGACCCACGCTCTTTAGCTAAACGTGCTGAAGCTTACCTGAAATCATCAGGTTTAGGTGACACCGCTTACTTCGGCCCAGAACCAGAATTCTTCATTTTTGACAGCATTCAGTGGGATGTTGCAATGAGCGGCTGTTCAGTACGCATCAACTCTGAAGAAGGCGCATGGGCTTCAAATGAGAAATTTGAAGGCGGCAACACTGGTCACCGTCCAGGCGTTAAAGGCGGCTACTTCCCAGTGCCACCAGTCGATTCATTACATGACATTCGTTCAGCAATGTGTACTACATTGGAAGCGATGGGCGTGCCTGTTGAAGTGCACCACCATGAAGTTGCTACTGCCGGCCAATGTGAAATCGGTACTAAATTTAGCACATTGACACAACGTGCTGACTGGACACAAATCCAGAAATACGTGATCTTGAACACTGCACATGCTTATGGCAAAACTGCCACATTCATGCCAAAACCATTTGCTGGCGATAACGGCAGCGGCATGCACGTTCACCAATCAGTATGGAAAGATGGCAAAAACCTGTTCGCAGGTAACGGCTATGCTGGTTTGAGCGAATTCGCACTGTACTACATCGGCGGTATCATCAAACACGCACGTGCTTTGAATGCGATCACCAACCCAGGTACAAACTCATACAAACGTCTGGTTCCACACTTTGAAGCTCCGGTTAAATTGGCTTACTCAGCTAAAAACCGTTCAGCTTCAATCCGTATCCCATTCGTGCACTCTGATAAAGCGCGTCGCGTTGAAGCTCGCTTCCCAGACCCAATCGCTAACCCATACCTGGCATTCTCAGCATTGCTGATGGCAGGCTTGGATGGCGTACAAAACAAGATTCACCCAGGTGAAGCTGCAACTAAAGACTTGTACCATCTGCCACCAGAAGAAGATGCACAAATCCCAACCGTTTGCGCTTCATTAGAGCAAGCGCTGGAAGCATTGGATGCTGACCGCGAATTCTTGACTAAAGGCGGTGTATTCACTAATGACTGGATCGATGCTTACATTGCATTGAAAATGGAAGAAGTGAACAAAGTTCGCATGACACCACACCCAGTTGAGTTTGGCTTGTACTACTCATGCTAGATTAGTCATGCTAGATTAGTCATACTAATTTACATTAACTAGCAAAAAAGGAGCGAGTTTCTCGCTCCTTTTTTATTGCCTGCCATTCATGGCATCACTGTCATAATTCAACCATGTCAACGCTTCATAATCCAAGCCGTTTTTATTGAGTGCATATAGAGTTAAGTACGCTGCCACAGCTAACTTTGTTGCCTAATTCGTTTAACTCTAATAAACTAAGCCCATGAAAAAACACCTATTTTTAACGCTGCTTGCCTTTACCGTTTCAACCTCAGCACTGGCCGAAATCTATAAGCATGTAGATGCAGATGGCCGGGTTACCTACTCCAACATCAAGTCCAAAGGCGCTACCCGCTTGGAGATAGATCCGGACGCAAACAGCATAAGCAATGAGCGCAGCAAAGCCAAAACCACGAGCACAACCAACAAACGTACCGCCACTCCCGAGAGCTTTCCACGTGTAGATAAAGACACGCAAAACCAACGCGATGGCAAACGCAGAAGCATCTTACAAAGCGAGCTGGATGCTGAAAAAGCCGCACTGGAAGAGGCTAAAAAGGCCTATACCGAAGGTGAGTCAAACCCGGAGGTATACCAAACAGCCAGCGGTCAAACCTTCCGCAACGTTCCCAAGTTTGAAGAAAAAATGAAGAACTTGAAAGAAAACGTAGATAACCATAAAAAAAATATTGAGCTACTACAAAAAGAGCTGGATTCACTGCGTTAAATCTTGGCGGACAGCCATCCAACACAAGCCTCAGCGATTGATTCAAAGCCACAAACTGGATTGCCGCGCTTCGCTCGCAATGACACCACTTAAACTGTCATTGCGAGCGAAGCGCGGCAATCCAACACCATCTAAGCTAAATTAATAGTCGGTATTTCATGCGCCTTGCCGTACTCAAAACATCCCTTCAAAATATTATCTCTTTCCAACTATAGCTGGCCTACCTTTTGCTTTATTCATAGTATGATTAGTGAAACTTTGAGCACACCAATACTATGGTTCAAAAAACGCCAGACCTTTTTGCCGGGTTAGAACATTTAGCTACGGCAATTATCCTGCTCGATGATAATTGCCGCGTAGTTTATGTAAACCCTGGCGCAGAAATTATTTTCGCGTTTAGTGCCACCCAGATTATCGGGCTGCATATCAGCGAAGTTTTTCCCAGCTGCGACATTCTGATGATGGCAGTTAATAATGCCATTCAACAGCAAAGCCCTTTTCGCGAGCACGAATTCACCATTAGCACACATCGGCACAATTCCTTTGCCGTCACTTGCACGGTCACCCCGATTGACTCACCGGCTGCCAATTTGATTCTGGAGTTTCAGCAAATGGACGCACAGCTCAGAATTGCCCGGGAGGAGCGTATGCTCATCCAACAGCAGGCCAATGCGGAGCTGCTGCGTAACCTGGCACATGAAATACGCAACCCATTAGGTGGCCTAAGAGGTGCAGCACAATTGCTTGAACATGAACTCCCCTCCCCCAGCCTGCGCGAGTACACCCAAGTAATCATCAAAGAGGCAGATCGCCTGCAAGCTTTAATGGATAGGCTGCTGATACCGCATCGTGTACCCAAGTATCAACCCACCAACATCCATGAAGTACTGGAACGGGTAAGAAGTCTGATTCTTGCGGAATCACCGCAATCGGTTGTGATTAAGCGTGATTATGATTTGAGCCTGCCTGAGTTGATAGGCGACCGAGAAAAACTGATTCAGGCCGTGCTCAACATAGCACGCAATGCCGTACAAGCCATGCAAGCACACAGAACAGCTTCAAGCCAGATCACTTTCAGAACCAGAGCTGAGCGACAGGTAACGCTGGCAAGAAAACGCTACCGCGTTGCCATTAAACTGGAGATCATTGATAACGGACCAGGCATCCCTGCCGATATCCGCGACCGCATTTTCTACCCTTTGGTTTCCGGTAGTGAAGGCGGTTCAGGCCTCGGCTTAACCCTGGCACAGACTTTTGTGACTCAGCATCACGGCATGATTGAATGCACAAGCGAACCCGGCAACACCTGCTTTACCATTTTATTACCTATTGAAGCTACAGCTATTAAATCTAGCATAGCAATGCAATAGGCTTTTTTAGCTCAGCGCTATTATTGCAAATATTATTAAGAGAACCGTATGAAACCAATCTGGATCATTGATGACGATAAATCTATACGCTGGGTTTTTGAAAAAGCACTCGCGCGTACGGATTTGGAATTTAAAACCTTTTCATCGATAGTTGAAGCACTGCACGAACTTGAACGTTCGCAGCCACAAGTTGTGGTCAGTGATATCCGCATGCCTAACGGTTCCGGTCTGGATTTTTTAACTGAAATCAAACGTAAATATCCAGACATTCCGGTAATTATCATGACTGCATATTCAGACTTGGAAAGCGCAGTGGCCGCATTTCAGGGTGGTGCTTTTGAATATCTTGCAAAGCCATTTGATGTCGATCAGGCTATTGATATTATCAAGCGTGCGGTCGAAGAAAGTAACCGGCAGGCATCAGAGGACACAGCTAACGCCGTTAGTGAAGAAACACCGGAAATTATCGGGCAGGCGCCATCCATGCAGGAAGTTTTTCGCGCTATTGGCCGCTTAAGCCGTTCGCACGCCACAGTGTTAATCAACGGTGAATCAGGCAGCGGTAAAGAACTGGTAGCACGCGCCCTGCACCGCCATAGCCCGCGTGCCGACAAACCGTTTATTGCTATCAATACCGCAGCTATTCCTAAAGATTTACTGGAATCAGAACTATTCGGGCATGAACGCGGTGCTTTTACCGGAGCGGCTGCATCGCGTCGCGGACGCTTTGAGCAGGCCGATACTGGCACGCTGTTTCTGGATGAGATTGGCGACATGCCGGCTGACCTGCAAACACGGCTATTACGGGTACTCAGCGATGGTCAGTTTTACCGTGTAGGTGGACACCAGCCAATTAAAGTGAATGTACGCATCATCGCCGCCACACACCAAGACCTGGAACAGCGCGTTAAAAACGGGTTATTTCGTGAAGACCTGTTTCATCGCCTGAATGTTATTAGATTACGCCTGCCAGCGCTACGTGAACGTCGCGAAGACATTCCTTTACTCATCAAGCATTTCTTGCAGCACAGCGCAACAGAACTTGGCGTAGAAGCCAAACAACCGTCGGTTGCAGCACTCAAATACCTGAGCGCGGTGAATTGGAGCGGCAATGTAAGGCAGCTTGAGAATGTGTGTCACTGGCTCACGGTAATGGCGCCAGGGCAAAATATAGATATTGCCGACCTGCCACCGGAGTTAAAAGAAGACACGGCTAATGCATCTGTCAACGCAAGCCCATGGCAAGAGGCATTGGCCAGCGAGGTCATCGACGCGCTTAACCGTGGCGAAGTTAATGTAATGGAGACCCGTACGCATATATTTGAGCGAATTTTGATTGAAAAAGCACTCGAACATACGCATGGGAGGCGCATTGAAGCGGCCACACAGCTTGGCATCGGCCGCAACACCCTAACACGAAAAATTCAGGAATTAGGCATAGAAGAGTAAATGCAGGAGGCACGCTCTGGTGCCACGGTAGCGATTGGCAATGCAACACTCTTCACCGCTGACTGCCGCTGTTACAAATACTTAAATTATTTGCAGGTAAAAATCATTTCACGAATGATGCCAGTACTGTCATTGTACCTATCAGTTACCTCGTAGCCATTCGCGCAGGTACGTTTTGCTTTTCTGTGGCAGCTACCCCAGTCTTCTACTGAACCACTGCAAGTTGTTTTAAAGGTATTGATATCCCTGAACTGCCTAACTGGCTGCTCCTCGCCTTTCATCAGCTGAGCGCAGGAAGATAAAAACATCACCATGACAATCAAAAATTTATTCATTCTATATCTTTCTACATAAAAAAACGGCATCCGAAGATGCCGTTTTTATTTAAACTTCAAAACTAAACAGGGTTAACCCTGTGTAATCCTAGAAGAATAAGATAGCACCAGCTGAGATTGAATCGCTTTGGTACTCATTAGCACTTGATTGACCTTCTGACTTGATGTTGTTGTATTCAGCAACTAAGTTCAGGTGTTTAGTCAATGGGTGGTAAGCGCCAACTGTGTAACGACGGTTAGACTCAACTAATGTTGCAGCATCGCCAGCTACGTTATCAAGTTTAGAGATACCGTAAGCTAAACCAATTTTAGTACCTACACCTGGAATAGTGTATGTACCTTGCAGGTAGCCACCGTTTGAATCACGACGTTTAGCTTGGCCTGTTGCTGTATTGATTTGTGCGCCTAGATTACCGAAAATTGTAGTACCAGCACCTGTACCATCATAGTAGTAACCAGTTAAACCGAAACCAGCAACGTTGATGTTAGCACCGATATCAAATGCGTTAGCTTTGTAGCTATCAGTTACTGAACCGTTAAGCAGAACGCTTGTATCGGCTGTAACGTCATATGAAGCACCTGAAGCCCAAACTTTACCTGATACATCGCCAGCAAATTCGTATTGAACTTTACCTTCAAAGCCGAAACGGTCTTGGTTCAGACTGCCACCTGTAGTGCTACCGAAACCTTGGTTAGGGTTGGTGATACCAGCTGTGAAGCTGAAACCATTCCAGTTTGGTGATGTGTAAGCAACTTGACCTTTCCATGCTGCATAGATGTAACCGGTTCCGATACCACCTAAAGTAGTAGCTGTACCTGAGTTACCAGCGCCGCCGCCAACACCCAACAATGTCATGTCGTTCAAGATAGCGTCTTGAGCGAAAATGCCGATGTCTTTACCTAATTTGATAGAACCCCAAGATTTGTCACCGAAAGTGATGAAAGCTTGACGATTCAATGGTGTGTTGTTGTCACCAGCACCAGTGTTGTCTGAAACGTTTGGTTGGAAGCTGATAGTGAAAGCAACGTCTAAGTCGTTTTGACGTGTTTTACCTGAGAAACCTAACCATGCTGGTAACAAACCAGTGTTGATACCTTGTGTATTTTTTTCGCCAGCAGCATCTGGTGTTGATGCGATAGCGCCATTAACTACGCCTTTAGCACGGTCTGAGTTAGTCCATGTTGCGTAAGCATTAACGTTACCGTTGATGTCCAATGTCCAATCGCCAGCTGGAATTACGATACCAGCATTAGCGCTTGTAGCTGCAGCAACTAATGCTGAAGCAACTGCTAATTTAATTGTTGTTTTCATATAAATCTCCTAAAAGTTTATTGCTTTACTACTTCGATACCCCACCGGCTTTTACTATTGCTAGCAACCAACCAAATGAGAAAGTTTGCAAACTTTCTCGACGAACAGTTAAATTCATCAAGAAGGTAGACGTAAGTATGCACAATCGATTTATAGCAGACAACTTAAAATTTGCATTTTTGTCACAATTAATTACATTTGTTGTAATTTTGCAACAAAGCCGTATATTTGCCCTGCATAGTGAACGCAGACAGGATACGCGGCAGCGCTCCTACAAATACTCTTCTACGGCAAATAGCTTACGATGCTCGCGTATCGCAAAGCGGTCTGTCATGCCAGCAATATAATCGGCCACTGCACGTGGCTTATCTTGTTCTGCATATATCTGGAACTCATCCGGCAACAAGCCGGTATTTCCATAAAATGCTTCAAACAACTCTTTTACAATGCGCGTTGCTTTAGCGCTCATACGGTTTACTTTGTAATGGTGGTATAGATTTTTACGCAAAAACTGTTTTAACTTTAAGTTTTTTGCGCCAATTTCCGGGCTAAAACCTATCAATTGAGGTAGTCGACGTATATCGGCAATATCTTTTGGCTGGTGTATGGCAATATTATTTGCGCTATAAGTACACAAATCTACAACCAGGGTGTTAATCATGCGCCGTACTGTTTCATTTACCATGCGTCTGGATTCCAGCTTTGGATAAAGTGCTTTTACTTCACCCAAGTTTTGTGCAAACAGCTCTACTTTTGCAAGCTGGTCAATGGTAATCAAGCCGGAGCGCAAGCCATCATCTATATCGTGATTGTTATAGGCAATTTCATCAGCATAATTGGTAAGCTGCGCCTCCAGGCTGGGGCTGGTTTTATCGAGAAAGCGCTGCCCCACATCACCTAGCTGCCTGGCGTTTTTAACTGAGCAATGCTTGAGTATGCCCTCGCGTACTTCAAAGCTTAGATTCAGCCCGTCAAATTCGGCGTAGCGTAATTCCAGCTGCTCTACTACCCGCAATGATTGTAAGTTATGCTCAAAACCACCGTGCTCACGCATACATTCATTCAAGGCATCCTGTCCGGCATGACCAAATGGCGTGTGCCCAAGATCATGTGCCAACGCAATAGCCTCGGTCAGGTCTTCATGCAGCTGAAGTGTGCGCGCTATGCCGCGTGCCAGTTGCGCTACTTCAATGCTGTGGGTTAAGCGTGTGCGGAACAGATCACCCTCATGGTTTACAAAAACCTGCGTTTTGTATTCCAGCCGGCGAAATGCTGTTGAGTGAATAATACGGTCTCGGTCGCGCTGAAACGCATTGCGTGTAGACGAAGAAGGTTCTTTATACACGCGACCGATTGATTGGTCAGGATTGGCTGCGTAAGGGGCAAGGCTATTCATATTATCCTTTTTTTGCGACGGGGTCGTCGCTCCTGCATTTCAGGAAGCACGCCCTCATGCGGCTAATAGTTTAATGACAAGGTCTCTTTTAACTTTTCAGCATCATAATCGCTGGTAATCACAGACTTGCCTATACCTTGCTCCAGCACTAATCTTATTTTGCCATCAGTTACTTTCTTATCCATCTGCATCAAATCAAGATATTTTTCCGCACCTAACTTCGGCGCATCCAGCGGCAAGCTGGCTTTGCTTAACAATGCATGTATGCGTGTCACTTCAGCAGCCGTCAACCAGCCCAAGCGTTGTGATAAATCTGCTGCCAGCATGGTGCCGGCGGCAACGGCTTCGCCGTGTAGCCATACTCCATAGCCCATGGCATTTTCAATGGCGTGACCAAAGGTATGGCCAAGATTTAACAGGGCACGCTCGCCGTTTTCATGTTCATCTCTGGCTACCACCTCGGCTTTATTTTGGCATGAGCGATAGATCGCCTCACTGACAGCACTTTCTTCCAAAGCCATCAATTGCTCGATGTGTGCTTCCAGCCAATCAAAAAATTCCGCATCACGGATCAGGCCATATTTAATGACTTCTGCCATACCGGCAGAGAACTCGCGCGCCGGTAAGGTTTTTAGTGTATCAATATCTGCCAGCACCACTTGCGGCTGATAAAAGGCACCTATCATATTTTTGCCCAGCGGGTGATTGATGCCGGTTTTACCACCGACCGAAGAATCAACCTGAGACAGCAATGTTGTTGGTACTTGAATAAACGGCACGCCGCGCAGATAAGTTGCCGCCGCATAGCCCGTTAAGTCGCCTATGACGCCGCCGCCCAGTGCGATGAGGGTTGTGCTGCGTTCACATCGGTTTTGCAGCAGTACGTCATAGATAGTATTAAGCGTTTCTGAATTTTTATAAGCTTCACCATCCGGCAATATGATTGGAATTACCGTCACACCTGCGGCTTGCAAGGTTTGGCTTAATTTATCCAAATACAATGGAGCCACAGTAGTGTTAGTGACGATTGCAACGTGCTTACGTTTTAAATGCGGCAATATTAAATTGGCATCTGAAATTAAATTACGGCCGATATGAATCGGGTAGCTTCTGTTTGCTAGTTCAACTTTGAGTGTTTGCATATCAATTTGGGTTATCTGCTTGATTTAATTTTATCGCGGTTGGCGATTTCTGCTCCAACAGCAATTGCTCTATATAGTGGGTGATCTCATTCGCCGACTGCGCTCCGGTATCTACAATACAGTCTGCCAGCGCCGTATAAATCGGATCGCGGGCAATATACAGTTGCTCCAGCTTTTGCTTCGGGTTAGCACCTTGCAGCAGCGGCCGACTTTTGTCATTACGTGTTCGCTGGTATAAATCGTTTACTTTTGCTCGCAGATAAATAATCTTGCCACTATTTTTCAAAAATGCACGATTCTCTTCCAGCAGCACAGCGCCACCACCCGTTGCCACGATAACGTTATTAAGCTGGCTCAACTCTTCAATGGCGGCAGTTTCACGTTTACGAAAGCCGGCTTCGCCCTCCAACTCAAAAATCAGCGGGATTTTAACACCGGTCTTACGTTCAATTTCAACGTCTGAATCATAGAATTCGCGACCCATTAATTTAGCTAGCAATCGACCGATTGTCGTTTTTCCGGCACCCATCAGGCCAATAAAATAAATGTTATTCAATTCAAAATACCTTTAATCTGGTTCGCTACCGCTTGTGATGTTAGGCACGCAACAAAACAAAATGCCCATCACTACAATGATGGGCATTTTATGACAATCTTGTCTGTCTGTCAGATTTTGCTGTTTTATTGCAAATTCAGGCGGTCATCCATGATTTTAGGCGTAATGAAAATCAACAGCTCGGTTTTGTCTGACTGGAGCGATTTGCGTTTAAACAAATTACCCATCACCGGCAAATCGCCAAAGAACGGTACTTTGTCAATTTCAGTACGATCTGTCTGTTCATAAATACCGCCTAACACTGCGGTCTCGCCGTTACCTACAAGCACTTGTGTATTAATGGACTGCGTATCAATCGCCACAGCTTCACCTAGGCCAGTTCGCACTGTCTGGCCAACGCGGTCTTTCTTGACCTCCAGCTCCATAATAATTTTTTCATCCGGCGTAATTTGCGGAGTTACTTCCAGGCTCAGCACCGCCGGTTTAAAGGCAATGTTGGCAGCACCACTGCTTGAACTCTGCAAATACGGGATTTCCGTACCTTGAGAAATTTTAGCTTTACGCTGATTGGCTGTAGTGATACGTGGGCTAGAAACCACCTTACCGCGCTTGTCACTCTCTAATGCTGATAGTTCTAAATTCAATAACAAACCAGCTGACAACCTGAATAAAGTGAAGGCAAAACTACCTGCACCCGGTTTGGTTACCGGCAAGTTTGACATTAAATCCGGCAAGCCGTCAGTACTGGTTAAGGTACTGTTGGTGTTTGACACTTTATCAAGACGAATGGTATCAGTAAGCGCGGTTTGGATAGTGCCGTTATGCTGACCTTGTGTGATCGTTCCGGTGGCGGATACTGCCGTAGGTCTATTACCTATAGTGCTACCTATAGTGGCAACATTACTGCCCGGCCTGCCGGTTTGCGTGATACCGAAACGCGCACCTAGATCTTTACCAAATTTTTCATCTGCAATCACCAGACGCGATTCAATCATCACCTGTTTCACCGGAACATCGGTTTTATTGATAATTGCCTGTACCTGTTCAAGGTATTTAGGAATATCTTGCACAAATACCGTATTGGTTCTCGGATCCAGTACCGCGCTGCCGCGTTTTGATAATATCTTCTGCTTAGGATCACTTAAAATATCTTTCAGCGATTCAGCCTTCATGTAATTTAAAGTAAATACCTCTGTGCGCAACGGTTCAACATCATCAATCTGCTGTTGGCTTTCAAATACCTGCTTTTCCTTGGCTGCCAACTCATCGGCAGGGGCCACCATAATCACATTGCCATTCTTACGCTTATCCAAGCCCTTGCTTTGCATAATGATTTCCAGCGCCTGATCCCATGGCACATCTTTTAAACGCAAAGTTAAATTACCGGTCACGGTGTCGCTGGTAATGATATTAAGTCCGGTAAAATCAGCAATCACCTGCAATACTGAGCGCACTTCAATGTTTTGAAAATTCAATGACAGCTTCTCGCCGGCGTAGCCTGGCTTGGTACCACGCACCAGCTTATTAGGATCTTCAACCACCTGGCGCACATCAATAATGAATTTTTTATCGGCCTGATAGGCTGAATGTTCCCAATTACCTTTAGGCTCAATCACCATACGGCCATTTTTACCCTGTTTCATCGTATCAACGTAAACTACAGGAGTATTAAAATTGTTAACATTAAGGCGGCGCTGCAAGCTTGCCGGAACGTCCGTGTTGATAAAATCAACTACAATGGTTTTGCCTTTTTGCTTGATATTAATTCCGGCAGATGGATCAGACAGATCAACAATAACCCTGCCTTCACCGTTTTTGCCACGCGCGAAATCTACATTATTGATTGATACCGACTGACCGCCTAATTTCGGCTCCGAGAATTTAGTTTCTACCGTAGCCCCGGCTACAATTTCATTTGCCTGCAGCACGATAGTAACTTCATTACCATTTACGCTGGTATTGTATCCAACGTTTTTAGAGAGATTCAGCACCATACGTGTGCGCTCTTTACCTTGAGCCAAAGTAATACTTTTCAAGGAGCCTTGGTCAGTAGCAATGTTATTTTTGCCTAATCCATTGGCTACCCGGGGGAAATCGAGTGCGATACGCGAAGGGTTGTTTAATGTAAATCCAGCCGGTGGATTTGCCAAAGGCTGCGTTGTTACAACACGAATGTTGACCCTGCCGCCAGGTAGCGATGAAAAGTCTACACTCTCGATTTTATTACCTAACGCTGACTGATCCTCAGCCAGCAACAAGCCCGAAAACATGGTCAGCACAAGCAAAATAGTTGCTTGTAAAAATTTTGATATCAATATTTTCGTTTTCATTGTTTCACCTTAAATCCATTTTCTTTAAATCTATTTTCTTTGGACTACAAAATATTCAGTGTCATCAAATATCTTGCAGCAAATCAATACCTAAAATTTTCAACAGATAAACTTGTTTTAATAGTTATGTTTAATTGAATATTTAATTATTCTTGCAAACTTTAATTGTTGCGAAATTTACTCTTGCAAAGTTAAGTTAGAAACGCGCTCAACCCAATCACCGGACAGTTCATCCTGCACAATCTCATTGAGAATGACTTCATTATCTGAAATTTGCGTTACCCGACCGTAGTTCTGGCCGATATAGTTACCTACTTTTACTTGCTGAACGCTGTTATCCGGTGTTTTCAGTAAGGCAAAAGTCAATTTATTTTTCGACAGCATGCCTACATATTTAAGACTTTCCAGCGGGTACGCTTCCATAGGCTCTTTAGGCCGGGTTAAATTAGGTTGTAGCGCACTTGCTTTATTAACCGCTTTGCGCGCACGGAAAGGGTCAACCAGACTACCATCTGCATTATATTGCAGCGCGGTATACGGTTTTACTTCGGGCAGAGGCTTAACTCTGGGCTTTACATCCTTGGTTGCATCACGCATATACTGATCAAGATCATCTCCATCCCCACCGTTACATGCAGTTAATGCGACACCCAGCACCAGAACTGATAACAATTTTAACTTCATGGCATCCGCTATTTTAAGATTAAAGTGTTTCACCGCCTCAACCCTTCCCGCCAGATTTTGACTTGGCGGCTTTTTCCGCTTTCTGTTTTGCAGAAATCTCATCCGCATCCAGATAGCGGTAGGTTTTCGCAACGGCTTCCATAACCAAAATGGCATCGGCATTAGCCGTTTTAGCATCTTTACTTTTCGGTTGAACAGACACATCGCTGATGGTAACAATACGTGACAGCTTGGAAATGTCAGTCGCAAATGCACCCAAGTCATGATAAGTGCCCAATACTTTAATGGCGATAGGCATCTCGGCATAAAATTCAGCCTGCGTTTCATTGCCTGGTTTGAACAATTCAAATTCCAAACCTCTGCTTAACCCGGCCTGGTTAATATCAGTCAGCAAGCCATCTATTTGCGACTTATCAGGTAACTGCCTTAATAAGGCGCCAAATGTTTTTTCGATCTCTACCATTTGCGCGCGATAGGCTTCCAGATTGATGGCTTGACTCTTTTTCTGGAAAAACACGTCTTTTAATTGCTGCTCCTTGGCTTTTTCCTGATCCAGAGTTTCAAGTGCGGGACTTAGTAAAAAGTAATATCCCAAACCCAAAAGCACTACAAACACCACCGCAAGCAGCACGGCTTTAACCGGTACAGGTAAATTACCAGCATTCTTGATATCAATATTATTGAAATCTTCTAAATTCATGGTTTATTCCCTTTTGCGGCTTGCGCTTTTGGTGCTGCGCTCTCGGCCTCCGGCTGAGGTGCTTTTAATTTTACCGTCAGGGTAAATACGTTCTGTTTCTGACTGTTGTTAGCGGCCACAGCCTTAATTTCCACAAGACCAGGTGATTCAAGCCAGGCAGAACTATTAAAATTACGTACCAGCGTTGCCACTCTGGCGTTAGTATCTGCGACCCCTTCCAGCGTAATCACATTGCCCACCTGCTTGATGTTTCTCAGATACATTCCCTCGGGCAGCTGACGACTCAACTCATCAAATACAACCACGGCCTGGCTACGGTTAGTCTGCAAATTTTCAACCACTTGCTTACGTTCCAGCATGGCGCTGATTTGATCTTTCAAGTCTTTAATATCTGCAATCTCTTTATCGAGCTTAACGATAGCAGCATCTAAACGAGCATTGCGTTCAGCTTGTGAATCAAGTTTGGCGTTGATAACGGTATAGGCCATAAATACAATTGCAGCTGCCGAAATAGCAGAGAATGCTGCCATCAGGCCAAACTGGCGCTGCCTGGCCTCGCGCCTGATTTGCCGATGCGGAAGTAAATTGACACGTATCATATCGACACACCTCGCATCGCAATTCCACAAGCTATCAGCAGGGATGGTGCATCTACCGCAAGCTGCTGCGGTCTCACTCTGGAACTCATGGCCATACCTTGAAATGGGTTAGCAATCACGGTATGAACCTGTGTGCGATCCTGTACCGTCACTTCAATCTCCGGAATCGAGGCACAGCCACCGGCCAGCACGATGTGATCAACGCGGTGATATTGTGTTGAACTGGTAAAAAACTGCTGCGCGCGCGCTACTTCCATCGCCAGCAATTGTACAAACGGTTGCAGGACTTCACTCTCATAACTCTCTGGCAAGCCGCCTTTACGTTTGGAAATTTCAGCCTCTTCCAGCGACAAACCAAAACGGCGCTGAATTTCCTGCGTGAGCTGATTGCCGCCGAAGCTTTGCTCTCTGGCATACACCGGCTTGTTATCATGCAATACATTGATGTGCATCATGGTTGCACCGATATCAACAATCATGACGGTTTGCTCAGCTCCGCCATTAGGCAGTTGCACAGCCACCAAGGTATACGCAGCCTCGGTTGCATAGGAGTCTACGTCCATAATATCCACTTTAAGGCCGGCTAACTCTGCTGCTGCAACCCGATCTTCAATTTTCTCTTTACGTGCTGCGACGATAAGCACCTCTACCTCATCAGCGCTGCTTGGGGACGGACCAATAACCTGAAAATCTATATTCACCTCGTCCAGCGGGAAGGGAATGTATTGATTCGCTTCAGCCTCGACTTGAGTTTCCATATCCTCTTCACGCAAACCAGCCGCCATAATGACTTTTTTACTGATCACAGCGGATGATGGCAAGGCCAGGGCAGCGCGCTTCTCACGCGACCCTAATAATTTCCAGGCGAGTTTGATCGCGTCAGCTACTTTTTCAAGGTCAGCCAAATTGCCATCAGTCGTGGCATCAGGTGCCATAGGTGATATCGAATATCCCTCGAGCTTACAATTGCCGCGCCCGTCATCAGACAATTCCACCATCTTCACGGAGGTGGAGCTGATGTCAATGCCAAAAAGATGAGGTGTTGATTCTGTAAAAAGACTGAATTTCAAACTGAAATTCCTTTTCTAATTTCGTTAGTTACGAACATTTCTAATAATTTACATTAAATCCTAGCAACAAGTTTAAACCCTGTAAAGCAATTTCTTGTTTATTGAATTTAAGTGATTTATACATCACATTAATTCACATCGATACGCTCAGCAATTTATAATGTCTGAATTGTATTTATTAAAATCTATGAGAAATCAGATAACCCATGATACTGAATAAATGGTGGCAATATCTTTTAATGACCGTGGTGGTTGGTGCGCTATCGGTATTTGCGTTAATCGGTGTTGCTGCAGCACTCATATATCCAACCCTGCCGTCACTGGAAGCGCTCACCGACTATCAACCTAAACTGCCGCTAAGGGTATATTCCGAGGATGGCTACCTGATCGACGAATTCGGTGAAGAGCGTCGTGCCTACATTAAAATTGAAAACGTGCCGCAGAATATGAAAGACGCGGTGTTGGCGATTGAAGACCGACGCTTTTACCAGCATAACGGGGTCGATTTCAAAGGTATCCTGCGCGCCATTAGAAACAACATCATCGGCAGAAGCCACGAAGGCGCCAGCACCATTACCATGCAGGTTGCCAAAAACTTTTTCACCACCCCTAATGGCAAACGTACCATCATTACCAAAATCAATGAGGCCATGCTGGCTTTGAAAATCGAGCATACCTTAAACAAAGATAAGATTCTCGAGCTCTACATTAACCAGATTTACCTGGGGCAGCGCGCCTACGGCTTTGGTGCGGCGGCGCAAGTCTACTATGGCAAACCCCTGGAAAAGCTTAATTTAGCTGAGACCGCCCTGCTGGCGGGCTTGCCCAAAGCACCTTCCGGTTACAATCCATTCGTTAATCCCAAGCGCGCCAAGATCCGCCAACAAGAGGTGTTGCGCGATATGTACCGTTTCGGTTTCATTAAGGAGCCGGTTTACAACGCTGCGCTAAAGCAGCCGTTGCGCTTCAAGGCATCAAAACAGGCACGTGATCTGGCTGCGGATTATGTGGCAGAAATTGTGCGCGAAAGCTTATATGCACAATATAAAGATGATATTTATAGCAGCGGTTTAAGTGTTTACACCACGATACGCAAGGCTAACCAGGAAGCCGCCAACGCAGCGGTCAGGGAAGGCGTTCTGGACTATGATTCACGGCATGGCTTTCGCGGGCCGGAGAAAACGCTTGATCTAAGCAGAATCATGGCTGAAAACCCAACCGGCGGGCTGGATGATGCTCTGGATGAGTTTGAAGAATCCAATGGTTTTATGCCGGCGATTGTGACCAGCCTGTCACCGAAATCTGTGCATGTGCATACAAAATCCGGCGAAGAGATTGAAATCACTGCCAAGGGTCTGGCGCTGGTAGCAAGAACCTTAAATGAAAAAGATCCTGCGAAACGTTTATTAAAACCCGGGGCAATCATCAGGGTAACGCGCAGCCCAGGCTCCAAAGACAGCAATGGCTGGCGCATCGTACAACTGCCGCAGGTTGAATCAGCGTTGGTCGCGCTAGATCCGGAAACCGGCGCTGTTCGCGCTCTGGTTGGCGGCTTTGACTTCAATCGCAACAAATTCAATCACGTAACGCAAGCTTGGCGCCAGCCAGGTTCGAGTTTCAAACCTTTCATATACTCGGCAGCGATAGAAAAAGGCTTCACGCCGGCAACGATTGTTGAAGACAGCCCGCTAAACTTTTCTGCTCAGGAAACCGGAGAAAAAGCCTGGTCACCTCACAACTTCGATAATACCTTCGAAGGCCCGATACGCTTACGGCAAGCGCTGACAAAATCCAAAAATCTGGTTTCGATTCGCGTGCTGCAATCCATAGGCCCGAGCTATGCGCAGGATTACATTACCCGCTTTGGATTTGCCGCCAAGAATCACCCGGCCTACCTTACCATGGCATTAGGTGCCGGCTCTGTAACTCCATGGCAAATGGCAACGGCCTATGCAGTGTTCGCCAACGGCGGTTATCGTGTTAAACCTAATTTGATCACCAAAATCGTAGACCAGCACGGCAAAGTACTGGCAGAAACCAAATTCACCAAAGCTGGTCAAGGTGCACCGCGCGTGATTGATGCCCGTAATGCCTTCATTATGAACTCGATGATGCAGGACGTAATCAGACGCGGTACCGCCACCAAAGCGCTGCAATTGGGTCGTACCGATATTGCCGGAAAAACCGGCACTACCAACGACCATTTTGATGCCTGGTTTGCCGGATACAGCCCGAAACAGGTTGCGATTGCCTGGGTCGGCTACGACAAGCCACGGCCACTTGGCGGCAGTGAAACCGGCGGAGCGGCAGCATTACCTATCTGGATCAAATACATGGCAACTGCCTTGAGAGGCCTACCCGATGAGGAAAGAGCAATCCCGGATGGCGTGATGGCGTTAAGAGTCGATCCGACTACCGGCATACGTGCCGACAACGATGAAAACGGTATTTATGAGTATTTCTATCATGAAAATCCGCCGCCAGAGGTTGATGTACCATTACCATCACTGTTTGGCGACTCAGACAACGCTGAAGATGCCCCGATCAATCAGGCGCAAAGGCTGTTTCAGCCAGAAATCACTTTACCACCTAAAGCCAACAGCCCTAAGAGCGCTGATCAGCAATCAAAACCCGCAGAAAATCCGGTAAAAAATATTTTAGGCGGACATTAGTTAAACTGCCTTATCCCTCAGCTTATCGCTTATCCGGCCAAGGTTAGGGATAAGCTGAGACATAAGCAAGGACTTAAACAACTGAAATAGGTAGTTATTAAAGTGATAGCTGCAAAACCACAGGGGTATGGTCTGAGGGGCGCTCGAGCTTGCGCGGCGCCTTATCAATATAAGCTTCTGCGCAGTGCGCTTTAAGCGCATCACTCACCAGAATATGATCAATACGCATGCCAAGGTTACGCCTGAATCCTGCCATGCGATAATCCCACCAGCTGAAACTCTTGTCCGGCTGCTCAAACAACCTGAAACTATCATGCAGGCCTAGATTAATAAGTTGCTGGAATGCGGCACGCTCGGGCGGTGAAACCAGCACCTGACCAACCCAGGCGGCCGGGTCGTGGCAATCGCGGTCTTCCGGGGCAATATTATAATCGCCCAGCAACAGCAGTTTGGGATGCGCAGCCAACTCTGCCTGCAGCCAATCCCGCAACGCATTTAACCAACGCAGTTTATATTGGTATTTTTCGGAATCTACCGCCTGACCGTTGGGAATGTACGCACACACCACACGTACATCATTGATGTTAGCAGCAATGACACGTTGCTGATCATCGGCAAAATCAGGAATGTTACGCTGTATGTCAGTCAACGGATGACGGCTGAGGATAGCAACGCCGTTATAGGTTTTCTGCCCGATATGCACAGCCTGATAACCAGCGTCTTTCAGGGCATCATAAGGAAACTTGCTGTCTTCCTGCTTGGTTTCCTGCAGGCACAGCACATCCGGTTTAGCTTCATTCAGCCAATCCAGCACATGCGGCAGCCTTACATTTAGTGAATTAACATTCCAGGTAGCAAATTTCAAAAGGAAAGCCTTGGTATTTAATTATTCTTTAGAAATATTGTTTATAAAATATGGTTTAGAAAAACATGGCTTAGAAAATATTCTTAATTTTTCATGTACTCCGTACTTTAAGCCGTCATGCCACTGTGTCTCAGTAATGCATCTATATTTGGCGCGCGGCCACGGAACGCAGCAAATGATTCCATTGCAGAACGCGAGCCGCCTTTGGCGAGAATTTCCTGCCAGTAGCGCTGACCGGCTTCTCGCGACAGCACGCCATCTTCTTCAAACATGCTGTAAACATCGGCAGACAAAACTTCCGCCCATTTGTAACTGTAATAACCCGCCGCATAACCACCCGAAAATACATGGGTAAAATTATGTGGAAAGCGGTTCCATTTTGGTGGGCGCACCACCGCAACCTCATCACGTACGGACTCAATAAGATCAAGCGCCGTGGTGGCTCCGTGCGGATCAAACTCGCTATGCAGACGAATATCAAATAATGAAAACTCAATCTGACGCAAGGTCTGCATGCCGGCCTGAAAGTTTTTAGCGGCAACCATTTTATCAAACAGTACACGCGGCAACTGCTCGCCGGTATCTACGTGCGCGGTCATATTGCGCAACACTTCCCATTCCCAGCAGAAGTTTTCCATAAACTGGCTTGGCAGCTCTACCGCATCCCACTCCACGCCCTTGATACCTGAAACACCGTAATCATCCACCTGTGTCAACATGTGGTGCAAGCCGTGACCGAATTCATGAAACATGGTCAGCACTTCATCGTGCGTAAACAGGGCCGGTTTATCACCTACCGGCGCCGAGAAATTGCAGGTTAAATACGCCACCGGCTTGGTCAGCCCGCCAGCGGATTTACGGCGGGTAATGGCTTCATCCATCCAGGCGCCGCCACGCTTGTTGTTGCGCGCGTACAGATCCAGGTAAAACTGGCCAATCAATTCACCTTTATGATCGGTAATGTCGTAAAAACTTGCGGTTTCATGCCATACCGGCGCTACAGATTTATTGACGTGTATGCCAAAAATAGTTTCAACGACTTTGAACAGCCCGTCTAATACTTTCGCCTCAGGGAAATATTGCTTCACTTCCAGATCCGAGAATGCATACTTATCTTCGCGCAGCTTTTCAGAAACGTAAGACACATCCCAGGCCTGCATATCCGTGATGCCCAGCTTGGCTGCGTATTCATCAAGCTCAATCTTGTCGCGCAGTGCGAACGGTTTTGCCTTGGCTGCCAGATCCTGCAAAAAGTCTTTTACATGCTTTGCTGAATCCGCCATTTTGGTGGCAATAGATAGCTCTGCATAATTTTCAAACCCCAGCAACTGCGCAGCCTCATGCCTGAGCTTGAGGATTTGTGCAATGATAGGTGTGTTATCCCACTCCGGCTTACCAAACTCCGAGGCACGCGTAGCGTAGGCACGGTATAGCGTTTCGCGTAGTTCGCGGTTATCGGCATACTGCAAGACCGGCAAATAAGATGGGAAATGCAATGTGAATTTCCAACCCGTTTTATTCTCGGCTTTTGCAGCATCAGCCGCTGCCTGCAGCACATCCTGCGGAATGCCTTGCAAGGTCTCCGCGTCATGTACATATAAAGCGTAATCGTTGGTGGTATCAAGCACGTTTTCTTCAAACCGGGAAGAAAGTTTTGATAACTCTTCCTGAATTTCCTTAAAGCGTGCTTTCTGTGCGGCAGGCAATTCTGCACCGCCAAGACGAAAATCGCGTAATTCATTTTCCACGATTTTTTTCTGCGCTACGGTCAGCGCGTCAAACTCACTGCTGTTGCGCAGCGCCCGGAATTTTGCGTACAGGCGCTCATCCTGACCCAGATCCGCATAAAAATCCGTCAGCTTGGATAGGTTTTCGTTATAGGCTTCACGCAATTCAGGGCTATTCACTACGGCATTAATATGTCCAACCTGCGACCAGGCGCGGGACATACGCTCTTCCATGTCTTCCAGTTTGCTTGCGAAGTTACTCCAGGTAACAGCACCTTCAGCAGTCGCCAGCGTTTCCACCGTTGCCCTCGCCTCTGCGAGCAGGCTTTCAATTGCCGGCGACACATGCTCGGCCTTCACTTCATCAAATTTGGGCAAGCCCGAAAAATGTAAAAGCGGATTATTCTCTAATTGTGAAATAGACACTGCGATAGATCTTTCTTTTCTGAAAAAATTAATTAAAAGCCTAATTAATTGATTAAACGTAACGTAAACGGGTAGCGGTAATACTCGCCTTTACTGCTGGCGATGGCGGCAATGATGCAGAAAATAATATTAAATACCCAAATCAGCCCCAACAGTAAAAACCCAACCAGTATAAAAACCAGCACATAGGCAATAAACTGCGCGATCAGTAAAGTGATCTGAAAATTCAAAGCTTCCCGCGCCTGCGCAGCGATAAACTCACTGTCATCCTTCTTTAACAGCCAGACAATCAATGCTGGAATAAATGAAAACAATATACCGCCCAGATGGGTAATGGTAGCAATATTCTTGTCGTCATTACTTGGTACTGCGATATCGGTAGACATGATGCACCCTTTTTATTTTGTATCTGAACATTGGTTTTGTATCTGAACATTGGTTTTTAATTAATTCAGCAACCGATAGCAGCCAGCTTTCAAAGCCACTAATTGAGATTGAATTTATTTACGACAAGTTCAATTTTCTCTATATCGGTCAAGCCCAGCACCTTGCGTGCCTGCGCCCCCAACTCACTCAATTGGCTATGCAGTACTTGCTGCTTAATGCTAAGCACATGCGAAGGATGCATGGAGAACTGACGCAAGCCCATACCCAACAACAACTTGGTAAGCTTAACATCACCGGCCATTTCCCCGCACACTGAAACAGTCTTGCCCAATTTTGCACCCGCTTTGATGGTCATGGAAATCAGCTTCAACACTGACGGATGCAATGGGTTATACAAATGCGCCACCGCATCATCGGTGCGATCTATCGCCAATGTATACTGGATTAAATCGTTAGTACCGATAGATAGAAAATCCAGCTCTTCGGCAAAAGCCTCTGCGTTAATGGCCGCAGCCGGAATCTCTATCATGCCGCCAAGTTCGATATTTTCATCAAATGGCACCTCTTCTTTGCGCAGGCTCGTCTTGGCACGCTCAAGAAAAATTTTGGTCTGGCGCAGCTCGGATAGCGTGCACAGCATAGGAATCAGAATTTTAATTTTGCCATAGTGTGACGCTCGCAATAATGCACGTAACTGGGTATGAAAAATCTGCGGCTCAGATAAACATAGACGAATAGCGCGCAAACCCAAAGCCGGGTTGGGGCAATTCACAACGGTATCGGCATTCATCTGCTTATCTGCGCCCAAATCTAGCGTACGAATGGTAACCGGTGCGCCTTTCATGGCTTTGGCCACCGACCTATAAGCCTGAAACTGCTCCTCTTCATTTGGCATATCATGCCGATTCATAAACAGAAATTCAGTTCGATACAAACCGATACCGGTAGCACCCGAGGCCTTAACCGCGACTACATCTTCAGGCACCTCGATGTTGGCCAGCAGTTCGATCTGCGCGCCATCTATGGTCACGGCCTTGGTAGCTTTGATACGTTGCAGTTTTTGCTGTTCAAGCTCCCACTGCTCTTGTTTTAACTTGTACTCATCGAGTATCTCTTGCGATGGGCTAACGATCACTACGCCCAAGTCGCCATCAACGATAATCAGCTCGCCATCGTTGATTAAATCGCGGGCGCGCTGCAACGCAACAATCGAAGGTATATTCAGGCTGCGTGCCAAAATCGCCGTGTGCGAGGTGGCACCACCTACATCGGTAATGAACGCGGCAAACTGATGCTGCTTGAATTGAATGGCATCCGCCGGTGAAACGTCATGCGCAACCAGAATAAGTTTACGTTCCTGATGCAATGCGCTGGTTTGCTGCTCAGTGCTTAAGCGGCTTTGATGTCCGAGCAGCACCTTGATAATGCGCTCAACCACCTGAATTACATCGTGCTTGCGTTCGCGTAGATAAGTATCTTCAATCTGCTCAAACTGATCAACAATGTCATCCATCTGCAGCTTGATAGCCCATTCGGCATTGCACTGTTCATTCCTGATAATGTCTTTGGGAATTTCAGACAGCGATTTATCTTCCAGCATCATCAAATGCGTGCTGACGAAGGCAGCCAGTTCAGCCGGCGCACTTTTGCGCAAACTGCCTTTAATTTGCACCAAGTCGTGCTTTACCGTAGCAATGGCATTGCTGAAACGCTTGATCTCATCATCAATTAAATGCTTGGGTAACTGGTAATGCACCACCTCGAGCAGCGCATTGGAAAGCAAATGCGCTTGCCCGATGGCAATGCCGCTGGATACACCGACACCATGAATGCTGAAGCTGGTCATTCACCCTCGCCGAAATAATCATTAATCAGTGTACTTAACGCATCAATAGCAGCAGTTTCATCCGCGCCGTTAGCTTCCAATGTGACAATGGCACCTTTGGCAGCGGCCAGCATCATCACGCCCATGATGCTCTTGGCATTTACGCGGCGGCCATTACGCTCTATCCAGATCTCGCTGGCAAATTTACTGGCAGTTTGCGTAAGCTTGGTTGAAGCACGGGCATGCAGACCTAATTTATTGATAATTTCCAACTGTTTGCTAATCATACGATCTAAACCCTGTCATTTAACGGTGCCTGCTCATAACGCTCGCAGCTTTCACGATCAAAACTCACTACACCTTCACGACCGCCACTTAACGCTTTCTCAACCAGTATCGGCAAAGTCTCGTTACGATAAGTCATTACACGCACCAGCATCGGCAAGTTCACACCCGCCACGCCTTCAACCACAGCCGGCTGCAATATTTTAGTAACAATATTGCATGGCGTAGCACCGTACATATCTGACAGCACCAACACGCCTTCACCACTATTCACTTGTGCAAGCAACTCCAGCGCTTTAGGTAATACGCTACCGGGGTCATCTTTGCTGCTCACTGCCAGTGATGCCAGCTGCGGTGGGGTCTTACCCAACATATGACTCGCACATTCCATCAGGCTTTCACCAAGCGAGCCGTGCGTAATAATTAAAATACCGATCATTTGCTTATATACCCAATTGATTATCTTTTGCTATTTTAGCTCTCTATGTCTTGTCAGCACTTTTTGCTGTGACTGAAAATACTGGCTTAACTGCTCCACCAGATAAACAGATCGGTGCTGGCCGCCAGTACAGCCAATAGCTACCGTTAAATAACCGCGGTTATCCATCACAAAACAGGGCAGCCATTTTTCTACATAACTGCGAATATCAGACAGCATTTCCTGCACTGAATCATGCACTTCCAGGTAAGCCTTGATTTGTTCATCCTTACCGGTCAGATCGCGCAAGTTCGGATCGTAGTGAGGGTTAGGTAAACAGCGTACATCAAACACAAAGTCGGCATCCAGCGGTATGCCATGCTTAAACCCGAACGAGGTAAACAGCAGAGTCAGCCCGGCATGCTCGCTAGAAACCACATCCTTTACCCAGCCGCGCAGAGTATTTGCACTCAGGTTGCTGGTATCAATCACATGGCCGAGGTTACCTAGGCCACTGAGCAAATCACGCTCAAAAGCGATACTTTCAGCCAGCGTTGTGGTGTCTTTACTTAATGGGTGTTTGCGTCTGGTCTCACTGAATCGCTTCACCAATGTTTCAACATTGGATTCCAGAAACAGCACGCGGGTATCCACGTTTTGTGATTTAAGCAAATCAATGTAGGCAGGGAGCGTCTGTATGCCGGCACTGCGGCTATCGATACTGATGGCCACGCGCTTATAATCTACCGTAGCCAGATGCTCGGATATATTAGGCAACATGGTCGCCGGCAAGTTATCAATGCAGTAATAGCCGCTGTCTTCAAGCGCCCGCAATGCAATACTTTTACCTGAGCCGGAAAGCCCCGTAACTATAATCAGTTGCTTCATGTTAAGTTTTAAAATTACCTGTTCTTTTTCATTTCGCGCTGATGCCGTTGCGTAAATTGCTTGGTGGCATTAATACCGCGCAATAATAGCATGTGGTTACGGATTGCAACCTCTACCAGCACCGCAATATTACGGCCGGCTGCGATTGGAATGAGCACTTTAGGTACCTTCACCCCCAGCACTTCTTCATGCTGGGTTTTGATATTCAACCTATCTAAAAGTTGCGGTGCGAGCTTGTCGGCCATTTCCAGCTGAATAATCAGATCCAGAGGTTTGGTCGGCTTGACAGAATTATCGCCAAAAATGGCACGAATGTTCAGAATGCCTAAACCACGTACTTCCAGAAAGTCCTGCAGCAATGACGGGCAGCGCCCTTCTACACGCTCTGGGGAAATACGGAAAAAGTCTACAATATCATCTGCCACCAGGCGATGACCGCGCGAAATAAGCTCCAGTGCAAGCTCGCTTTTACCGATAGCGGCCTCACCCTTAATCAATGCACCGAACCCCTGCACCTCCATAAACACACCATGCATGCTTACTGACTCGGCCACAGCCTGTGCCAGAAAGTGACTTAAAAAATCCATCAGCACCGGGCTGCGTAAAGGAGAAGCGAATAACGGTGCAGCATGTGCGTCCGCCGCTGCAATCAGCGAATCAGGCACTTTTTCACCATTGGCAACAATCACCGCCGCCAGATCGGTAGAGTATAAGTTTTCAATTGCCTGCTCGGCATCTACCGGTGGCAAGCTGCGTAAATAATCCATTTCTGCACAGCCCAACACCTGCACGCGATTCGGGTGTACGAAATTAAGATGGCCGATAAGGGCCAGAGATGGTTTGGTAACAGTTTCGCTAGTGAGATTATTTGACCCGCCGTTAAGCCCGGCAATCCAATTCAGTTTGAGCTTACGGCGGGTTTGTTTGAATAGCTCAGCGACGTTTATTTGAGCCATGGATGATGATTAAAAAATACTCGTTAATTATTCAACGTTTTGGTGTTTAACGGCACCATTCGTTTTGTGGTGGTCTGCATTTTTTTCTTTGTGTTTCACCACTTGACGATCAAGTTTGTCAGTCAGCATATCAATCGCGCTGTACATATTGTCATCCTGACATTCCGCATGTAAATCATTACCAGGAACATGGAGTGTAGCTTCTACCTTTTGAGCGAGCTTTTCAACACTCATGGTCACTTTGACATCGATCACATGATCAAAGTGATTACTGATTCTAGCCAATTTGCTTGTGACATAATCACGCAAAGCTGGGGTTATTTCTAAATGGTGACCAGTTAATTGTAAATTCATGACTTGCTCCTTTTGAAAATGCTCTCAAAGTTCAGGCTCGTTTAATAAATCCAAAACTTATCGAACAATTTCAGTTTACTACGTTCATTTGCTTCTGTGGCACTGTAATGAAAGAAATTTTTTATCAGAATTTTGAAGCACTGAAATTAGAGTGATTTTCTCAGGCTGGCTGGTGCAATATTCAATGATTCACGGTATTTTGCAATGGTGCGGCGCGCTACCACGATGCCTTGTTTTGCCAGTAAATCGGTGATCTGGTTATCGGAATACGGTTTTTTAGGGTTCTCTTGCTCGACCAGTTTTTTAATCAACGCACGTATTGCAGTGGCTGAACAAGTGCCGCCACTATCTGTGGCGACTGAGCTGCCGAAGAAGTATTTCAGCTCAAAAATACCACGCGGGGTTAGCATGTACTTGTTGGTAGTAACCCGTGAAATCGTCGATTCATGCAAATCCAGCTCATCAGCAATCTCGCGCAGCACCAATGGCTTCATGGCTACCTCACCATACTCGAGAAAGTTGCGCTGCCGGTCTACAATTGCTTGTGATACGCGCAGAATGGTGGAGAAGCGCTGCTGGATATTTTTGATCATCCACTTGGCTTCCTGCATCTGGCTTTGCAAGTATTGACTGGAGCTATCGCGGTTGCGTTTTAAAATACCGGCATACAGCTGATTGATTTTAAGCTTGGGGATCACACTTTCATTCAAACTGGCGATCCATATGCCTTTGACTTTTCTCACTATCACTTCATGCTGGATATAGTGTTCGGAGCCGATTACGCTAAAGTTGGCGCCCGGCCTGGGGTTCAAACTGGTAATCAGCTGCTGCACCTGCTTGAGTGTTGCTTCATCGCATGCCAGTTCTTTACGCAGTTTCACAAAATCGCGCGCACCCAGTGCGGACAAGTGTTTTTCTGCCACCAGGCGCGCCAGCCCCAGATGAGGGGTATCCCCAGGCAGCGTATCCAGTTGCAGCAGCAGACACTCGCTTAAATTACGCGCACCGACACCGGCGGGGTCTAAATGCTGGATATGGCGTAAAGCTGTTTGCAGTTCCATGGCATCAATTTCAAGCTCCGGCGGCATCTCGTCTGCTATCTGCTCCAGTGACTGTTCCAGGTAGCCATCGTCACTGATACTATCCACCAGCAGCAAAGTCAGCGTTTGGTCGCGCTCTGACAGTGGCATGAGTTTGAGCTGCGACATTAAATGTTCGCGCAGGCTGATCTGCAAAGTTTCCTGCTGCTTAAAGTCGCTATCATCGTCTGCCGGGGCATTATTCTCATCCCAGCGGCTGCCATTTGAGAATACATCAAATTCTTCATCAAATTCTGCGGCAAAGGTATCAGAGAAATCCGGTGCACTCGGCTCAAAATCTGCCGACTCATCAAACGAACTGGCTTCAGAGGCAGCAGATTCCGTCACGCCAGGCTGAAAATCCTGGCCGCTATATTCAGCATCAAAATTATCGGCTGTTGAGCTGGCTGCAAGTTCCTGATTGGCTTCGTGCTGGTTATTTGCGTCAGTAGCAGAATCCGCCACACCTTGATCCAGCGGATTACCATATTCATCCTCGCTATCATCGCCGCGCTCCAGCAAAGGATTAGTCTGCATCAGGATATCGATTTCCTGATTAAGCTCCAAAGTCGAAAGCTGCAACAACCTGATCGCTTGCTGCAACTGCGGCGTTAGCGAGAGGTTTTGTGAAAACTTAAGCTGTAACCCTTGCTTCATAGACGGAAATCTTTACCCAGATAAACTTCTCTAACACTTTCATTGGCCACAATCTCGCTCGGTATTCCCGATGCGAATACATGCCCTTGATTGACAATATAGGCACGGTCGCAAATCCCCAGGGTTTCACGCACATTATGGTCAGTGATCAATACACCGATATTGCGTGAACTTAAAAAACGTACGATTTGCTGAATATCAATCACGGCTATCGGGTCAATACCGGCAAATGGCTCATCCAGCAGCACAAAACCAGGGTCGGACGCCAGGCAGCGTGCAATCTCGACACGGCGGCGCTCACCACCGGACAGACTCACTGCCGGGTTGTTGCGGATATGGGTGATATGCAGCTCTTCCAATAGAGATTCCAGCTTTTCCTGCATCTCTTCTTCAGACATTTCCTGCAACTGCAATATCGCCATGATATTTTCAGAAACTGTCAGCTTACGAAAAATAGAAGGCTCCTGCGGCAGGTAAGACAAGCCCATTCTGGCACGCATATGAATCGGCATGCGGCTTAAATCCACACCGTCAAGCAGGATTCTGCCTTCATCCAGCGGTACCAGGCCTACCATCATATAAAAGCTGGTAGTCTTGCCGGCACCGTTTGGCCCGAGCAGCCCTATCACTTCTCCGCTTTTTATCGTTAAAGAAATATCCTGCACCACGGTGCGTGCCTTATACGATTTGCGCAAATTCTCTACTACAAGTTCACTCATCACATGATCTCTTTATTATTCATGGTCTCTTTTTATTTAGGCTGAGTGCCGACTTCTAAACTGCGGCTGAAACGCATGCTTTTCACCGGCGGCGCAACTTCATTGCTGGATGAAGGGCCCTGCTTGGCAGGAGCCGGCTCGGCAGGTTTTGCAGGTGTGGTAGGGGCAGCATTGCTATCGGTAGCTTTCTTGCCTTTAGGCTGGATAATGGCACGCACGCGGCCAGTTGGCGTACCTGGTGTAGCAGCTTGTGAGCCGCCGCCGATAACTTCAGCATATTCGGCATTTGCGTCATACATAATGTAATCACCATGCACAATATCAGCACCGCGCTTGACCCATGCCTTAGTGTAGAGCTGAACTTTATCCATACGCCCGTCATACTCAATACGCTGCGCGCTACCTTCCATGTATTCGTTCTTGCCTTCCATTTTTTGTTTAAAAGTAGTCGGATTACCTAACGAAGTACTATGCTGAAAGCCGGCCTGGTCTTCACGCACAATCAGCTTATCGGCATGAATCACCAGCGTACCCTGCGTCAAAATAACATTGCCGCTGTAAGTACTGATCTGTTTGGAATCATCTACTTTTACTGTGTCAGCTTCCAGATCAATCGGTTTATCACGATCTGCGGCTTCAGCCGAGACGCGTCCTGAAAAGCCCAGCAATAACAAGCTCAATAGCATGAGGCTTATGATCAGTTCTGGTTTTACGGTGAAGTGTTGCCTATTCATAACGTCTCCGAATGCGCGCATCATTAGTGTTTGATTTTTGAGTATTTGGTTCTTGAGTGTTAGTTTTTTGTTGCTTAACAGTTGGCTGCTTGGCAGTCTTGGTATTGTTGGTAGTTTTTGTCTGCTTGGTGCCGGCCTGGGCGTTACCAGCGACTTTAGGACTGGCAGGCTTGTTTTTGCTCGCAACTGTTTTATTCACAATTAAAGGTTTCTCATAGTGCGCCCGCACCTTGTGTAACAGCGTTACCGTTTGCTTGTCCTTTTCATACACCATGCCAGTGGCATAAATCACCGTTTTAGGCGCCTGCCTGATCACAACCGGACTTTCAGTGGTCACCAGATCCTGATTGGGGAGAATTTTAAGATAATCGGTTTCCACCGTCATTTCGCCTTTATCGGCAAATGCCTGGCGTGTCACCTTCACATTATCAACCAGCTGAACTTGCTCGCCATTGCTGGACACATAGCCGCGCAAGCCCTCTACCTGTGTATATGGCTTGCCTATCGCAAACTGCGTATAGCGTGGCCGCTGCAATTCCGTTGTATCGTCATCCGGAAAGTGGCGCATTTCTACTGCTGCCAGTTTATAACGCAAATCACCTTTAATATCCGTTTGTGTAGTCACAAAATTCTTCATGATGTAATCAGGATCATGACGGCTACTTCCATCCAATTTTGCTACTGGCGGCTGCACGGTCCTGTTGATCCAGAATGTCAGCACAGCAAGAAAAATAAGCAATGCCAAAGGAAATACAATCGCTGAGCGCGCTCCCAAATGCATACTCACATACTCACTTTTATACTGCAATGCACAAACATCATGTCAGCTCGGCCTAGTTACTAACACTGGCCTGCGTTAAAAACTGCGCCATCTGCGCATCAAACGTGCCCTGTGCCTGCATGATCAGCTCGCACACTTCACGCACTGCGCCACGCCCGCCGGATTTATAAGTCACATAATGCGCATACTTGAGCAATAGCGACGGAGAATCAGGTACCGCAATCGCCAAACCGCATTGCAGCATAGGTGGTAAATCCACCACATCATCACCCATAAATGCACATTGCTCAGGCTGCAAGCCGCTTGACTTCACCAAATCCTGAAACGCCAGCAATTTATCTTCCACACCCTGATAAAAATGGGCAACGCCTGTACTTTCAGCGCGTTTTTTTACCACATTGGAAGTACGGCCGGTAATAATTGCCAGCGATACGCCTGTCGCCTTCAGTAGCTTCATGCCCAGGCCATCATGCGAATGAAAGGTTTTATACTCCTGGCCGTCATCACCAATAGTCAAACCGCCATCAGTCATTACGCCGTCTACATCGAGAATCAGTAACTTGATATTCTGCAAACGTTGATTTAAATCTTTATTGTTATTTTCAGCACCCACCTAAACCACCTTTGCCAGTAAAAGATCATGCATGTTTAACGCGCCAACCAGAGCCCCGGTATTGTCTACCACCAGCAACCCGTTGATTTTGCCTTGCTCCATTATTTCGACTGCTGCAATTGCCAATTCATGCTGCTGAATAGTCATTGGGCTGTGATGCATCACCTCTTTTATCGCAGCGCCGCTGATATTGATATTTCGCTCAAATGCACGCCGCAGATCACCATCGGTAAATATGCCGATTGGCTTGCCCGTAGCATCCACCACCGCCGTCAAACCCAAGCCCTTACGCGACATTTCCAGCAAACCAGCGGCAAGGGTTGATTCAATGGGCACCAGCGGTACATTTGCCCCGGTGCGCATCACATCACTTACCCGCACCAGCAAGCGGCGCCCCAGGCTGCCACCCGGATGCGAGCGGGCAAAATCTTCAGCGGTAAAATCACGCAATTCCAGCACACATAGCGCTAGCGCGTCGCCAAGCGCCAGCGCAACCGTAGTGCTTGAGGTTGGCGCCAGGCCAAGCGGACAAGCCTCTTTAGCCACGTGTGCACTTAAATGTATATCTGCGGCCCTGGCCAGCGTGGATGCATCATTGCCGGTGATAGCAATAATCTTTGCGCCTAGCCTTTTCAAAGGCGGCACGATGGCTAATATTTCATCACTTTCGCCCGAGTTTGAAAGCGTAATCACTACATCGCCGGCAGTAATCATGCCTAAATCGCCATGACTGGCTTCTGCCGGATGCATAAAAAAAGCCGGCGTGCCGGTACTGGCCAGCGTAGAGGCAATTTTGCCGCCAATGTGGCCAGACTTACCCATGCCGCTGACTACCACACGGCCTTGGCAGTGTAGAATGCAGGCTACCGCATCAGAAAAATGATGATCCAGACGCTGTGCCAGCAACTCCACTTCGCGCGCCTCAAGCTGCAAAACTTCGCGCGCCAGGCGCAGGGTTTTATCCTGATCCACCACTTGCGCACGCTCGCTTACCGAGGCCACACTGCTATGCTGTTTTGATAATGACATTTAGCTAAGTACTTTTAGTTACCAGATAGTTACCTGAATTTTATTGATACGACTTTTTCACTGTAATTTTTACATGACCGATTTTTACATGAGCAATTTCTACAAGGCCGATTTCCACATAGCCCAGACCAACTTAACGGCTAGTATAAAAGGGAATGCTTCAGTTATAAAGCATGAAAAGCGTGTTTTTTGAGCAAACTATGTAAATAATTCTGCTATCGGCATAGATTTTGCTAATGGGCATTTTGCTAACGGGCCAATTAACTTATTGCAAATAAACGCTGTGCCATAAAAAGCCGCTTAATATTTAGCTAATAAAAAATTTCAAACTGTGGCGCCAACGTGAAACAAATGTGAAACAATATAGAAAAAATAGCTGACTTAATTCACAAGCGCCAAGAAAAACATGTTCGACACATTACCATTAATTTTAATCCTGCTGATTAGCTCGGTATTCACCGTAGCCATATTCCGCACACTGCGCTTGCCGGCAATGCTGGCTTACTTCTTGGTGGGGCTGGCATTGGGCCCGCACACTTTCGGCCTGTTGCCGGACAGCGAAGCCAACCGTGAATTCGCAGAATTCGGCATTGTGTTTTTAATGTTCAGTATCGGTCTTGAATTCAGCCTGCCGCAATTGTATGCCATGCGCAAAAAAGTTCTGGGGCTGGGCGGCGGCCAAGTGATTATTACGCTGCTTATCACCATGCTGATCTCTAAATTTTCCGGATTAAGCTGGGCTACCGCTTTCGTGATTGGTGCCGCCATCGCCATGTCATCCACCGCGATTGTGTCCAAGATACTGGCAGAGCGCATTGATTTAAACTCCCGCCACGGTCGCTTAAGTATCGGTGTGCTGCTGTTTCAGGACATTGCAGTAGTCCCTATGCTAGTGCTGATTCCGGCACTGGGTTCTGCAAACTCAAATCTGATGGATGTACTTGGCTTGGCCATGCTGAAGGCCATAGCAATGCTGCTGTTGCTGTTCACGATAGGTAAATGGCTTATCAATCCGTGGTTTAACCTGGTTGCCAGCCAACGCTCGCGTGAATTGTTTGTAATGAACGTTTTAATGGTGACCCTGCTACTGGCTTTTGCTACCAAAATGGCCGGGCTATCTTATGCGCTTGGTGCTTTTATTGCCGGCATGCTGATCTCGGAAACCAAATTCCGCTATCAGGTGGAATCCGACATCTCCCCATTCCGGGACATTCTATTAGGCCTGTTTTTTATCAGCGTAGGCATGCTGCTCAACCTGCAGCAAATCTACAGCAACATACAATTGGTATTATTAGTGCTGTTCGGCTTTATCCTGCTTAAAGCCTTGATAGTGGGTATTGTTGTACGCTTCTTTAAATATGAAGCTGGCGTTGCCATTCGCACTGCGCTCATTCTGGCGCAGGCAGGTGAATTCAGCTTTGTGATACTGGCCCTGGGTGCCGAACATCGCCTGATCAGCGGCCAGGCATTACAGACGGTACTTGCCGCGTCACTACTTTCCATGGTCATCGCACCATTCCTCATTCAATACAATGGACGAATCGCCAGACGGCTGGTTGGCAGCTACACGCGCAACAGCGGAAAAATAGTGGAAGAAATTGAACAAACCGGTCAAAACCTGGAAAACCACGTCATCATTTGCGGCTACGGGCGCAGCGGCCAGTATTTAGGGCGTTTTCTAAGAGAAGAAAACATTCCCTACATTGCGCTGGATATCGACCCGGCACGTGTTCTGGAAGCTTCTGCCGCTGGCGAAAATGTGATGTTCGGCGATGCCGCACGGCGGGTGGTACTGACTGCTGCCGGCTGCGCCCGTGCCAAAGCATTGGTTATCAGCTATGCCGACAATCGCGCTGCCATGAAAATCCTGCATATCATTCAGGAAAGCTACCCGCAGCTACCGGTCATCGTGCGTACCGTGGATGACTCCAATATGGAAAAATTGCGTGCTGCCGGCGCGGCCGAAGTGGTACCTGAAATCCTGGAAGGCAGCCTGATGCTGGCCTCACACGCACTGATGCTGCTGGGTGTACCGCTTAACCGCGTAGTAAAACGTATCCGCCTGTTCCGTGAAGAGCGCTATAAGCTATTCAAAGGTTATTTCCACGGCGCTTCAGATGCCGAAAGTGAAGACCTGGAAAAGCAACAAGTGCGCTTACACTCGGTAATTATCACCAATGGCGCTTTTGCTATCGGCAGAAGCCTGGCTGATATGCAACTGGATGTATTTGATGTGGAAGTCAAATCCATTCGCCGCCCCAACTCCAACGGGGCGATTCTCAATCAACACAGCTTGCTGGCTGAAGGTGACGTAATTGTTCTGCTGGGCCAGTCGGCAGGATTAAGCAATGCTGAAAATTCCCTGCTTACTGGCCGGGTAGCTATTAAGTAATTAAAATTTATGACTAAGCATGTAATCATTATCGGTGGCGGCATTGTTGGCTGCATGACTGCAATGGAGCTGGTAAACCGTGGCCATCAGGTCACTATCGTAGAACGCAACCAGATCGCAAGCCAGACCTCCGGCGAATCTTCCTGGGCAGGTGGCGGCATCATCTTCCCGTTATTACCCTGGCAATATTCAGAACCGGTGAATACGCTGACACGCCATGCCGCGCACTTTTACCGCGAACTCAACCAGAAACTGTTAAACGAAACCGGTATAGACGCTGATTTTGCGCAATCAGGTTTTCTGCTGCTGCCGGAATTTGACCGGCAAGCTGCACTGAACTGGTGTGAAAAATATGGCGTGACTGCACAAAAAGTTAACGCGGCTGACTACGACGTGCAATCTTTAAGCGGCGAAGATGCGCTGTGGCTACCGGATGTATGCCAAATACGCCCGCCTTATGCGATGCAAGCCATGCGCAAATGGCTGGAGCTGCACAAGGTAAAAATGCTGGAACACACACAGTTGGTACCATTGCAGGAAACCCGGCAGCTCAATGAATGGCAAACCACTAGCGGTGAAAAACTGCGCGCCGACCAGTTTATTGTTACTTCAGGCGCATGGAGTTTTGACCTGCTTAAAGAAACCAGTGCCAAGCTCAACATCAAACCTATGCGTGGTCAGATATTACTTTATAAACCTGAAACCAACCTTAAGCAGATGGTTTACCGTGAAGGCTTTTACATGATTCCGCGTCTGGATGGTCACCTACTTGCCGGCAGTACGCTCGAAGACGTAGGCTTTGATAACGGCGTGACTGAAGCTGTACGTGATGAATTGCGCATTAAAGCTGAAGCCATCATGCCCGCACTCAAACACCAGCCTATCATCAAGCACTGGAGCGGATTACGCCCCGGCACCCCGGAAAACCTGCCGACCATCAGCGCGCACCCCACGATCAACAACCTATATCTTAATACCGGCCATTTCAGATACGGCCTGACCATGGCGCCTGCCAGCTCTAAATTGATTGCAGCACTGATGTCTGGAGAAACCCCGCAAATCGACCCTACGCCATACGCCTGCGCAAGCTAGTTGCGCCAGGCATGAGTAGTTTTAATCTTTTTACGTATTTGCCTGTACGTAAATTTTAAGCATTGGTAAAATGGTGTCTTAATTCAAGACTTTCCCAACATTCAAGGCTTTATCGAGTTTGGAAAGCCGGCAAATAGATTAGGATGTTACATGCTGTTAATGATAGATAACTACGATTCGTTCACCTACAACCTGGTGCAATATCTTGGCGAGCTGGGTCAGGACGTACTGGTGTACCGGAACGATGAAATTGACCTCGCCAAAGTGGCGGAGCTCAAGCCGGATCATATTGTTATCTCGCCCGGGCCATGCACCCCGAACGAAGCAGGCATCAGCGTGCCGCTTATCAAAGAATTTGCAGGAAAGATTCCATTACTGGGCGTGTGTCTAGGTCATCAAAGCATAGGCCAGGCATTTGGCGGCAATATCGTTCATGCCAAGCAGCTGATGCACGGCAAAACTTCATTAATCTACCATAAAGATACAGGCGTATTTAAGGGCCTGCCCAACCCTTATACCGCAACACGTTACCATTCACTGGTCATTGAAAAAGAAACCCTGCCGGATTGTCTGGAGATTACGGCATGGACGCAAGATGAAAACGGTGAATTTGGCGAAATCATGGGCGTACGCCACAAGACCCTGCCGGTGGAAGGTGTGCAATTTCACCCGGAATCTGTTCTCACTGAATATGGACATGAGCTTTTGAATAATTTTTTGCAAGCCAACTGATTTTTGCAAGCCAACTATTTTTCGAAAGTTATTGCTAAAGTGAATTATTCGCAAATCCTCAATCAGCTTGTCAATCATCAGGATTTAAGCTTTGAAGTCATGCAAGGTGTAATGCACCAAGTCATGTCTGGCGAGCTGACCCCGGCACAAATTGCAGGCTTGCTAGTTGCACTGCGCATCAAAGGTGAATCTGTTGATGAAATCGCGGCAGCGGCCAGCGTGATGCGCGAACTTTCAACCAAAGTGCATGTACAGAAATCAAGGCACCTTATCGATACCTGCGGCACCGGTGGAGATGGCATCCAAACGTTCAATGTTTCCACCACCAGCGCCTTTGTTGCTGCGGCTGCCGGCGCAAAAGTTGCCAAGCACGGCGGGCGTTCGGTCTCTTCAGTCTGCGGCAGTGCTGATGTGCTGGAATCCTTGGGTGTCAACGTCAATCAAAGCGCCGAGCAAGTTGCCAACTGCATCAATAGCATCGGCCTGGGTTTCATGTTTGCACCCAACCACCACAGCGCCATGAAACATGCCGCACCGGTTCGCAGAGAGCTTGGCGTGCGCACCATGTTCAACCTGCTGGGGCCACTCACCAACCCGGCACACGCCAAGAACCAGTTGCTGGGGGTATTTTCAGCAAGCTTAACCGGCAAGCTGGCCCATGTTTTAAAACAACTGGGCAGCGAGCACGTGATGGTAGTATGCGGCGCTGACGGCATGGATGAAATCTCGTTTACCGGCGACACCTATGTTGCCGAATTAAAGAACGGCAGCGTACAGGAATACACTGTAAACCCGAAACAATTTGGCCTGGGCTTACATGATCTGGCCAGCATAAAAGTCAGCGATGCTCAGCAATCCAAAACCATGCTGCTGGATGTGCTATCCGGAAAAACCGGTGCTGCCAGAGATATTGTGCTGCTCAATGCCGGTGCCGCAATTTATGTAGCCGGGTTAACACCGTCACTGCAAGACGGCATTACAAGTGCAGCAGAAATGCTGGATAGCGGAAAAGCGTTGCAGAAATTACAGGATCTGGTGACACTGACTAACTCATGAACGCTTGCGGCAAAAAATTACTGCTCGCGCTGTTTTTAGCGCTGGCACTGTGTGCTTGCAAGCAGCCCAAGGCCGGGCCGCAGGAAGCAGAACCGAAGCAAGCAGAGCCGCAGCAATTAGCAGCTAATGTTACAGAAACCGCTGATGTAATCAGCAATGATGCAATAGAACAGGCTTTTAAAGCCCGGAAGAGTGATGTACAGGTTAGCGGTAAAGGCGTTGTAATCAAACTGCTTAAAGCTGACAACAAAGGCTCGCGTCATCAAAAGTTTCTGGTACGGATCAATGCACAGCAAGTACTGCTGTTTGCGCACAATGTTGATCTGGCGCCTGAAGTACCGTTGCAGCCTGGCGACGAAATCACTTTTTATGGCGAATATGTGTATAACCCCAAAGGCGGGATTATACATTGGACACATCATGCACCGCGCAACGACCATGCAGCGGGCTGGATTTTACTGAACGGAAAGAAATATCAATAACCTTCTGGTAATTAAATATATTTATAAATAGTAAAGCTAAATCATGTCAGACATACTGAATAAAATTATCGCCACCAAAACCATTGAGGTTGCGGCAGCGCAAGCGCAGAAGCCACTGGCTGAAGTCCAGGCAGCTGCAAAATCTGCCAGCGCGCCGCGAGATTTTGTAGGCAGCATACGTGCAAAAATCGCCAGTAACAAATCTGCCGTAATTGCAGAAATTAAAAAAGCCAGCCCATCCAAAGGCATAATCCGTGAGGATTTTCGGCCGGCAGATATTGCAAAGAGCTATGAGCAAGGCGGGGCTGCCTGTTTGTCAGTGCTTACTGACGTTGAATATTTCCAGGGCTCACCGGAGTATTTGAAACAGGCACGTGCCGCATGCAGCCTGCCGGTATTGCGCAAGGATTTCATGATAGACCCGTATCAGGTTTATGAAGCTCGTGCGATGGGTGCAGACTGTATTCTGCTGATTGCTGCGGCACTTGATTTAACTACCATGCGCACACTAGAAAAGATTGCCCATGACTTAGGTATGGCGGTACTGGTAGAAGTGCATAACGGCGAAGAGCTCGACCTTGCCCTACAGCTGGAAACGCCTTTATTAGGCATTAACAACCGCAACCTGCGCACTTTCGAGGTGACACTGGACACAACACTAGGACTGCTGGCACGCATTCCAAACAACAAGATCGTGGTGACAGAATCCGGCATTTTCACCACAGAAGACGTGGCGCTGATGCGCAAGAACAATGTACACACCTTTCTGGTGGGTGAGGCATTTATGCGCCAGCCAGAACCAGGCACCGAACTAGCCAAAGTGTTTGCCTGAATTACAGCAAGCTACCAACAAGGAATCCATTATGAGCTACCCCTACTCCCGTCCGCGCCGCATGCGTAAAGATGAGTTTTCACGCCGTTTGATGCGTGAGAATGTACTCACTACCAATGATTTGATTTACCCGGTATTCGTACTCGATGGCGAGAACCGTACCGAAGAGGTAGCGTCCATGCCGGGCGTTAAACGCCAGAGCATTGATGTGCTGCTGAAAACTGCCGCCGAGTGCGTACAGCTTGGTATTCCGGCAATTGCCCTATTTCCGGTAGTGGATAGTCAGTATAAAAGCCTGGATGCAGCCGAAGCATTCAACCCGAACGGCCTGGTGCAACGCACGGTTGCAGCACTGAAAGCCGCCTATCCTGAGCTGGGCGTGATTACCGATGTAGCGTTAGACCCTTACACCACGCATGGCCAGGATGGCCTGATTGACGACTCCGGCTATGTGCTGAACGATGAAACGATTGAAGTGCTGGTGAAACAGGCCATTTCTCATGCCAATGCCGGTGCAGATATCGTTGCGCCTAGTGACATGATGGACGGCCGTATCGGGCAGATTCGCGAGGCACTGGAAAGCACCCGTAACATTCATACCAAAATTCTGGCATATTCAGCCAAGTATGCCTCAGCTTTCTATGGCCCATTCCGTGATGCCGTCGGCTCTGCGGGCAACCTGGGTAAAGGTAATAAATACACCTACCAGATGGACCCCGCAAACGGTGACGAGGCCATGAATGAAGTGGCGCTGGATATTTCCGAAGGCGCTGATATGGTCATGGTAAAACCGGGCATGCCGTATCTAGACATTGTGCGCCGCGTAAAAGACGAGTTCGGCGTGCCGACTTATGCCTATCAGGTGAGCGGTGAATATGCGATGCTGAAGGCCGCTGCACAGAACGGCTGGCTGGATGAAAAATCCTGTGTGCTGGAAAGTTTGCTGGCTTTCAAACGCGCCGGCGCTGACGGCATTCTGACTTACTTCGCCATGGATGTCGCACGCTGGTTAAAAGCGGCTTAAGCTAGGTGATTAACTGCATGGGTGCTTACAGGCAGCCATGCGGTGCCACTCGCCACGAACATGACCATACGAATTTAAGTACCCCATCTGAATTGAAGTACCCCGTATGAATTTAAGTACCCAGTTTTATTAGCCCTGCGCTAATAATGCTTTAACACCTTCAATATTCAATCTCTCGGCATTGCTGCCATCCGCAGCACGCTTGGTTGCCACCCGGATGTCATCCACATCAAACACACTGAGCTTGATTAAGCCTTTATCGGTTTCCAGAGTGAAAACCGGTACCGTTTTTCGACTATCGCCTTTTTTATCGCGCTTGCCATCATTCATAACGCGGTAAGATTTTTCATTTACATCAAAGGGAATTTGCTGGTTAAGCAGAAACATTTCCACTTCTTTAATACTATCAGCAAATAAATGGATATGCGTTTCCGAAAGCAGCCCGGCCGTGCCATCGAGCACCGTGCCGGTTAAATGCGGGTTAAATCGGGCCAGCAGCTGCATGGTAAACAGCGCGTTATTGCGTAAATCACGCAAGTTTTCCGGTTGTTCCTCACTTAGGAATAATGCATTGTAAAGCTTGAGTTCCTCTTCAACCTCGGCATTGGAAGGCAGCGTACTGTTATCCGCAGCACCCAACTGGCGGCCGGCCTTTTTCTTGGCGTAAGCATAATCGGAAACACCGTCCTCCGCCATCATGCGTGCTGCCTGCTGCGCAATAAGCTGCCTTAAATGCTGAAAATTTTCTTTAGACATACCTGATTTAACGCTCAATATTGGCATGCCGTTCACGCATGCATTAAGGACCCTTAAAGCTAAATACTACCAACCGCACATTACTTAAACACTAGCCTTTGATTTTAATATCCAGTTGTTTCAGCTTACGGTATAAATGGGTACGTTCCAGCCCTACGACTTCTGCAAGTTTGCTCATATTGCCGGCAACATTTTTCATGTGATGCGCAAAGTAGAGGCGCTCGAACTCATCGCGCGCTTCACGCAACGGCTGGTCAAAAATTGTTAGCGGAACCGCATTATTTCCCAACACAGGCTCAGCAGGACTATCGTCAGACTGAGGTACTTCTCCATACTGGTTTAACACCCGGTTCACATCATCCAGGGTGATTTTTTCGCCTAAGCTTGTTTGTATCAGATTACGGATTACCGCATCCAATTGTGCGATGTCACCAGGCCAGCTTGCGTTGCGCAAGGCATTCAGGGCGGCAATATCAAATTCACAATACGGGATATCAGCCAGTTCAAACTGTAGATTAGCAATGGCGATTGCCAAATCCGGAATATCTTCCTTATGCTCTTCAAGCGCGGGAACTCGCAATGAAACCGCGGACAGGATTTGCAGTAAATTATGGTCAAACAAACCTTCTGCTTCTAATTTTGGCAAATTATTGCTGGTGCCGCACACAACGCGCACATTATATTTATCTGATTTAGTGATCAGTAACAACAACCCTTTTTGCTCGGTTTTATTCAGTTCCGAGATTTCACTGATATAAAGCACGCCGTCGCGTATCGGTTCCAGAATATCCAGCGGTGCCGTCACCAGCCGACTGAATTCGGTCAACTGCAACCATGGCGTATTAGCCGTTTGCAGAAAACGTGCGCATAATTCAGCGCCACAGCCTTTAGGTCCAATCAGCAACACCGGGCTAGGCCCATGGTTAACGCTATTTGCGATTTTATCCAGCCGCTCTTTTAACGCCAGGATAATCTGGCTCTTGCCCAGATTAGACAGGCTCATCTCAGACTTTGGTAACTGTTCGCTGTGTTTTAATGCAGCAGCTACGGTCTTAAGTAATTTTTGCAGTGCAATTGGTTTTTCCAGAAAATCAAACGCGCCAATACGGGTGGCTTCAACCGCAGTATCTATCGTGCCGTGGCCTGACATCATCACCACCGGCATGGTCAGCAGGCCGCCATTAGCCCATTCCTTCAGCAAGGTAATGCCATCACAATCAGGCATCCAGATATCCAGCAGCACCACGTCAGGGCGTTCATGCAGACGCATGGCACGTGCTGCGGCTGCGTTCTCAGCCAGATCTACCCGATAACCTTCATCCAGCAGAATATCGCGCAATAGTTCGCGAATACCGATCTCATCGTCAACGACTAATATATGTTTTGATGCCATATTGTTATTTTAATATTTATCTAGTTTAGTGTTAGTTAAGTTAAGTTAAGTTAAGTTAAGTTAAGTTAAATTGTGTTTTCTGTAATTTCAGTAAAAAGCGGCATACTGATGGTAACTACAGCCCCTAAAGCTTCGCCGTTGCTGTCAGTTGCGTTTTCAATCTTGATGTTGCCTTTGTGCTCTTCAATAATTTTTTTTACGATAGCCAGCCCCAATCCCGTGCCGTGTGGCTTACTGGTCATATAGGGCTCAAAAATGTGCGGCATCATATCCGCAGCAAAACCGCCGCCATTATCCTGAACCGTCAGTACCAACATACCATTTGCGTTTTCCGTTACCACAGAAATAACCGGGGACTTTTTGCCTGCCAATGCATCCTGAGCATTCTGCAGAAGGTTATGCAGCACCTGACGCAGCATGGTGCTATCGCCCTTGATAGTGCTCGCCTGCGTTGTCAGATTTTTCTCTATCCTGATTTTAGGCAGATCGTAAAGTGACATCACTTCATTAATCAGCAGGTTCAAATCCAGCTTATCCAAATGCGGTGCTGGCGAACGTGCATATTCACTGAATTCATTCACCATTTTTTTAAGCGCATCGACCTGATTTACAATAGTTTCAGTAGAGCGTATCAACATTTTGGCGTCTGCATCCGCCAGCTTATCGTGCAATTTATGCGCCATGCGCTCTGCAGAAAGCTGGATCGGTGTGAGCGGGTTCTTAATCTCATGTGCCAGGCGCCTTGCCACTTCACCCCACGCTGCATCGCGCTGCGCCTGCACCATGGCAGTCGCGTCATCAAATACCGCCACATAGCCGCCATCAGGCAAACGTGTACCGCGCAAAGTAATAATCTGTTTGCCCTGTGCCGTCGCTATCTCAACCTGCGTTTGTACTTCCTCTTTCTGGCCGTTTTTTGCGCCAGCATCCTGCTGGCTATTCAATGCAACCGCTTCAAAAAAATTGGCTAACTGTGCCTGCTTGGCAATAATCATATCCGGCGTAAAGCCAACATAACTTTCCAGTGAAACGCCCAAAATACTCACCGTGGCTTCATTAAAAGTACGCAGCTCGCCACGCTCATTAAGCGCCAGCACGCCAGATGACAAATGTGCCAGAATGGTTTCCAGGTAACCGCGCGCAGCCTCTACACGAGCGCGGTTTCTGTCCGCAGCCTTTCTGGCGTCACCCAGTTGCTGGGTCATGCTGTTAAATGACTGCACCAGTACACCAAGCTCATCTTTGCCATGTGCCGGCAAAATGATGCTGTAATCACCGCTGGCAATCGCTCTCGTGCCCTCGGTGAGCACTGTAAGCGGGGCTGATAATCTGCGGCTTAATACAAAAGCAATTGCCACCGCCGTGAACATCGCCAGCATCATCACTAACGTCAAAGTCAGTGCGAACACCTCTCTCAATGCGGTACGACTATAGGATAACTGCTGATAATCCTGATACACGTCTTGCACTGCTTCTGCCGTAGTAGCCAGCGTTTTCGGCACCGGCTGCAATAACTGCAATATGCGCGTTTCACCCGCAATATCCTGTACATTCACCGGCACCAGCACGCGCAAAAACAAGCCTTTATGGCCAATCGGCTCTATGCTGCCGTAAATACGCTGGCGTGCCTGCCTGAGCTGGGTGACAGTAGGCAGCTCCGGTAAAAAACTGCTGGAATCACTGCTAGACACAGATAGTATTCGACCCTGCGGCGTCAATAGAGTGGCATCCTGTATGCCGCTCTTTTCACGCAGGTCATTCAGCATCGTAAAGTGAGTATTCGCCGGCTGAAAAGCCAGGCTGGTAGCCATGCTTTCACCTTTTTCCTTCACATCTGCCAGCATAATATCCAGCGCGGTTCGCCCCAAATTCAAACCGCCTTCCAGTGCCGATTCAACCTTGACGTTAAACCACGACTCTATCGAACGCGTTAAGAAATTAACGGACACCATATATACAATCAAACCCGGAATAATTGCCATCAAGGCAAATGAACCCAGCAGGCGCAGAGTAAAACGGCTACCCATGACACGGTCACGGATATTTCGATACAAACTGAATAATTGGACGCCGATCAAAACCACCAGCAACACTGCCAGCGCGATATTAAGGGTCACCAGCAGCGTATAATATTCGCCGGAAGCTGCAGTATTAGCGCTCGCATTCGAGAGCAGATACAGCAGCACTGCGCCTAAGACTGCACTGATATATACGATATATTTCATTTGAATATATTGGGCGACCATTCAAATCGTTGTGAACTCATTTTCCAGTCGCTTGAGGCATAGCCTTCAACCTGCAGGGCTTTAGGCAGCTTTTTATGATCAAGACGCATTAACAACACAGCCTGATATTGCTCGCCTTTTTCAACATCGGATTTTTGAAACACCTTCAAATCCTGAATCACGGACAAATCCTCAATGGCCGCATCCAGACTGGCAAAAGTTCTCTGCTGCTCATTACGCATCACAATATATTGCCGAGAGAGCGCATGATAGCTCAGGCTAACTTGCTGCGTTGTCGTGACAACCTCATCGTTAAACCAATATTGACGAGGCAACACCAATTGAAACTCAATAAGAAAATTAAAAGTAAATCCTTTGAGAATCGCTTTTTCCATTTCTGGACTTAAGTTAATCTCGGCATCCGCATTCAGCAGAACATCGTCCTCAAACGTGATCAGGTTGGCACTTCTGATATGCAAACTATTGCTCGCGGCCTGAGCAACATCCACGAACAGCAGCAAACTGATAGCGAAAAATAACTGTCTAATTTTTTTGCAATAAAGCATAAAAGAAGCCGTCATGAGCGGTTGAAGGAATGAGCTGACCAGCCACATGGCTAACATTGTGTTTTAACAATGAGTCAGGCAACAGCAGCTGTTTTGCATCAGGATGTTGTAATAAGAATTTATCCACTTGCGCTTGATTTTCTTCATTAAATACTGAGCATGTTACATAAAGCAATTTACCGCCTTTTGCCAATAATTGCCACAGATTGGGCAGAATTTTAGCCTGCTGCGCAGCAAAAGACGTCACATCTGTTTCACGTCGCAGCCACTTGATGTCTACATGGCGACGCACAATGCCTGACGCGCTGCATGGCACATCGGCTAAAATTCTATCGAACGGCAGACCAGCATACCAATCAGCTGTTGCCGCATCCCCTGCCACCAAGCTGGCTTTTAATTGCAGCCGACTCAAGTTATTTTCTACGCGTTGCAATCGCACTTCATCACTGTCCATTGCTGTCAGCTGCACATCAGACAACTCAAGAATATGTCCGGTTTTACCACCAGGTGCACAACAGGCATCCAACACGCGCATACCAGATTGAACATCGAGAAAATGTGCAGCCAGCTGCGCCCCGTAATCCTGCACAGAAACCACACCATCCGTAAAGCCAGGCACTTTTTCAACCACCACCGGTTTAGCCAGCACCACCGCCTGACCACCTAAATAGTCAGCTTCGATTTCCAAGCGTTTCAATAATTGCAGATAATCTTCGATACTGATTTTTTTGGTATTGATACGCAGGGTCATCGGCGGATGCTGATTACCAGTGAGCAACATGGCCTGCCAATGACTGGGATATTGTATTTTGAGCTTATTAATCCACCATTGCGGGTAGGAGTAAGTTGCCACTTCACTTTTAGCAAGCGTCACCGCAAATTGGTCTTTTTTACGCAGAAAATTACGCAAAATGGCATTTACCAAGCCTTTAGCCCATGATTTCGGCGTCGGTTTCTTTAGCTTGCTCACGGCTTGCACTGCCTGGTTAACCACCGTAAAAGCATCTGCTTTGTCATGCAGCAACTGATAAATAGCCACCAGCAGCAAGGCATAAATTCGATCGTCGGTTAACGGTTTTTCCATCAGGCAGGTTAAATAGGCATTTGCTTCACCGTAAAACCTTAAGGTGCCGTAACTTAAATCTGCCGCCGCACCACGCTGTTGTGGCGTTGCATCAGGAAAAACCGCCAAGGCCGCCGGCAGCGCCAAAGTCAGATTGCGTCCTGACAGTACTTGATTAACTGCATCAGCAGCGATTTGTTGGGAAATATACAAAATGATTTCTGACTGTAAACTCTAAAGCCTGATTTTACTTGATAACTAACACAATAGGGGTAAGCTGTACATTTAGTGTCGTCTTTCAGGCACACTCGAACGTTATGCTTTACTCTATCAACAAGGAGTTTGTCATGAGCAATATACGTGTTTTAAAACATCTTCTTATTTCCGGGTTGCTGCTGGCCACATCCGGCACCGTATTGGCTGCCGATGTCGGTGTATCTATCAGCGTAGGCCAACCCGGTTTCTATGGCCGCATAGACATTGGAGATTATCCTTACCCGGTTCCGCGTGTAATTTACAGCCAGCCTATCATCGTACATCGCGGTGTAGATGTATATGAACCGCTTTACCTACGCGTTCCACCTGGCCACGCAAGAAACTGGAGCCGTTATTGCGGTCGTTACGATGCCTGCGGGTACCCAGTCTATTTTGTACAGGATGGCTGGTATCGCAACGAATATGTGCCGGCCTATCGTGAACGGCATTATGGCCATGACAGTTATAACAGAGGTTATGACGGTGACAGGGAGCATCGTTATGACCGGGGCGGCAGAGGTGACCGAGATGAGCGAGGCGATCGGGGTGACCGCCGAGAAAGAGGCAACGGTCATGGCAGAGGCGGCAAAGGACGCGATTAAGTATTCCCCAGCCTGAGTATCAATTCATCCTCGCGCAGCTATACGCTCGAGGATGAATCACTAATTACCCGCCAATAAACAAGAGTTCAGCCTTAGTACTGCGTTGCCATTTGCATTAATTTTTCAATGCGCTCTTCAGTTCTGGGGTGGGTACTGAATAAACTGTCAAATGAACGACCGGCTAAAGGGTTAATAATCATCATCTGCCCGGTTTCAGGATGCGCTTCTGCCGTTTCATTAGGAATCTGATGCGCGTAATTGTGTATCTTCTCCAGCGCACTCGCCAATGCCTTAGGGTCACCACTGATTTCAGCACCTCCACGATCGGCTTCAAACTCACGCGAACGGGAGATCGCCATTTGAATCAGCGACGCAGCCAATGGTGCCAGCAGCATCACCAAAATGCCGATAACCGGATTCACATTGCGCTCACCGTTTTCGTTATGACCGCCGCCGAACAGCATGCCGAATTGGGCGATCGAGGCAATCGCACCCGCCACTGTAGCGGAAATAGTCGAAATTAAAGTATCCCTGTTTTTGACGTGTGCAAGCTCATGCGCCATCACCCCGCGCAGTTCACGCTCACTCAAAATCTGCATAATGCCAACTGTAGCTGCCACCGCAGCATTCTCGGGGTTGCGCCCCGTAGCAAAAGCATTCGGCTGAGACTCGTCGATTACATAAACTTTGGGCATCGGCAGCTGCGCATTTTCGGCTAATGATTTCACCATTTGATAATAACTGCGGAACTGCATGTTATCTGGCGTAACCTCCTGCGCACCATACATTTTCAATACGGCTTTATCCGAGAACCAGTAAGCATAAACATTCATTGCCGCAGCAAACAGCAAGGCAAGCAACATCCCGCCTGCGCCGCCTAGCGCGGCACCAACCACACCGAATAGCGCAACAATTGCCGCCATAAGAATAGTTGTTTTAAGCCAATTTCCTAACATTTTCTATCCTCGTTTATTACGCTCAGAATGAGACTAAGATTGCACCTGATATTTAAGATTGCGCCTGATATTAAAAATTCAAGGGCTTAATTGACGCAAAAACAGATAAACAACCCTGCATTCCAAAAGCCGAATTAGCAATAAATCAATCAGCGGTAAACATATCACCAACTTTGAGATGATGCCCTTGCACAAATGCCTGCGCAGTCAAACGTTTACCGCCCGGCGCCTGCAATTCACTGATGTTCAATACACCTTTTCCACAGGCAACCAGCACACCATCATGCACACTGACCACCTGCCCCGGTTTGGCTTGACTCGTATTGGCATCCATAGCTTGTGCGGTGGCCATCCAGATACGGCATACTTCACCGTTCAATTTGCTCTGCGCCACCGGAAACGGATTGAATGCCCTTACCTGGCGGGAGATTTCAAGCGCGGTTCTATTCCAATCTATCGCAGACTCGGCTTTTTCGAGTTTATGCGCATAGGTCACCAGGCTTTCATCCTGTGGCGTGCTCGGCAGCATGCCATCAGCAGCCAGGTCCTGCATGGCCTGCACCATCAAATCGGCACCGATACCAGCCAATGCATCATGCAGGCTTTGCGTAGTATCGCTATCCTGAATTGGAAGCACACCTTTGCTTACCATCGCACCAGCATCCAATGCAGGCACAACTTCCATGATAGTCACGCCGGTTTCGCTATCCCCCGCCAATATGGAACGATGAATCGGCGCCGCGCCGCGCCAGCGCGGCAATAAAGAAGCGTGAATGTTATAGCAGCCGCGAGCCGGCATATTGAGCACCGAAGTAGGAATAATCAAGCCATAAGCTGCCACTATCATTACATCTGCATTAACGGCAGCTATCTGTGCCTGCACTTCTGCAGGCTTTAAACTCTCCGGCTGAAACACAAACAAACCATGCTGTTCCGCAAGGACTTTGACCGGGCTGGGTTTTAATTTCATACCACGCCCGGCAGGACGGTCAGGCTGTGTGAGCACCATGACGATTTCATGACCCGCTGCAATCAGCGCCGCTAAAGCAGGCACTGCAAAATCAGGCGTACCTGCGAAGATAATTTTCAATTTTTTACCTTTATTTATAATTACATCGGTCGGTTGCGCTGCTGCTTAAGCATTTTATTTTTAATGCGGGTACGCTTTAACGGCGATAAATACTCAACAAAAACTTTACCCAGAAGATGGTCCATTTCATGCTGAATACACACGCTTAACAAACCATGTGCCTCCAACTGGAATGTCTCACCTTTTTCATTCATGGCTTCAACCACAACCTTTTCCGCCCTGGTAACACTGTCATAAACACCGGGTACCGACAAACAACCCTCTTCATAGACTTGCTCGCCATCTTTCTCAAGGATTCGCGGGTTAATAAAAACCTGTAGCTGATCTTTTGTTTCACTGGTATCAATAATCAGCAACTGTATATGCTGGTTCACCTGGGTCGCCGCCAAACCAATGCCTGGTGCGTCATACATGGTCTCTGCCATGTCAGCAATCAAGCGGCGCAATGGTGCGTCAACCTCTTTTACCGGCTTTGCCACTGTGTGCAAGCGCGGGTCTGGGTAATTAAGAATATCTAAAATTGCCATAAAAACTCATTTATCCATCATTTATCTATATTTAAAATATGTTCGAAATCATGCTCAAAATCTACATCTAGAGTTGTACATCGATGTTTATATCTGTAGTTTTAAAACAGGAATTACTTACCAAAGCCCAGCTTTTTCCATAAAAGCTTGATTCATGAATGAATTACGTGATAAATTTAACGTAATTTCGCGGTAAGTGCGCCTGCAATTTCGCATACAACCGCATGCTTCTTAATGCGTATTCCTGAGGTCATCAATATATGTTTCGCAATATTATAACGCTGCTCATGTTTTGTTGCTTAAGCTTCCACCTCAACGCAGAAGAAGTTGAACTCAAAAAAAACCATCCTGAACAGCATGTGGTCGTCAAAGGCGACACCTTATGGGGAATATCCGCCAAGTTTCTTAAAGACCCCTGGTTGTGGCCAAAAGTTTGGAAATTAAATCGCTCACAGATCAAAAATCCACATTTGATTTATCCAGGCGACGTTGTTGTGCTTGATTTAAGCAGCGGGAAACCGGAATTAAAGCTACTACGCGAAACCATCACCTTGCAGCCAGGCGCGGTTGAAGAACCACTGCAGAAATCAGCCGTATCAACTGTTCCACTGAATGTCATTGCACCGTTCCTGAGCCGGCCACTTATTATCGAAAAAGACCAGCTGGCGAACTCTCCAAGGATTATCGCCGGACAGGATAACCGCGTAGTGCTAAGTCCAGGCACAAAGATGTATATTAACAAAATAGAAGAGGAAGATGGCCTCGACTGGTACGTTTATAGACCCGGTGAAAACCTCGCTGACCCAGATACCAAGGAAATTTTAGGTGTGGAAGCGACTTATCTGGGCGATGCAAAAATAAGCAAATATGGTGAGCCTGCATCCGCAAAAATAACCAAAGCTAAAGAGGAAATCTTTATCAAAGACAGATTGGTACCTGCCGGCGATGAAGCAATTACCAATTTCGTACCGCATGCACCTGAAACTGATATCAGGGGCCGCATTATCAAAATCTATGGAGGCTTGGCCGAGGCCGGCCCTGAAAGCATTGTCGCACTTAATCGCGGCTCCTCAGATGGTTTGGAGATTGGTCATGTGCTGGCAATTAATCGCTACGGCCAACTGATTAAAGACCCCGAGTTTGATAAAAACGCTGAACAGGCACGCAACAAATCCAGCGACAAACCAAAACTCAAAGAACTTAATTTTGAGGTATCTAAGGATGCAGACGGCAAACCGATTATTAAATTTGAGAAAAAACCTGATGATAATAGCGGAGTAGTTGAGCCTGGCATGATAAAACTGCCGGATGAGCGTGTTGGCTTACTCATGGTATTCCGCGTGTTTGACCGTATTTCTTACGCTTTAATCATGCAGGCATCAGAGCCGGTCAATACTAAAGATAGCGTTCAAACACCTTAATTTTTCATCATGCCCGACCACAGTAAAGATATTGATGAAAAATTACTGTGGATTAGCCTAGGCAACATTTCCGGAATAGGCTCACAAACATACTGCCAGCTGCTGAAAACTTTTGGCAGCCCCGGCAACATCTACGCAGCCAGCGGCATACAACTAAGAGAAATTGTCAGCGCCACTATCGCCAGCGAGATCATGCGCGGTTTTGATCTCGAAGCACTGGCTCAAACCAGGCAATGGCTGATGCAGGAAAACAATTATCTCGTCACTTTGGCCGACCCGGAATATCCAAGATCATTACTGGAAATTGCTGACCCACCGCCTTTTTTATATGCAAAAGGCAATCTAGACTTATTAAACCAACCCAGCATCGCGATTGTAGGTAGCCGCAACGCTTCAGTGCAGGGTGAAAAAAACGCCGAAGCGTTTGCATTTGATCTAAGCGCTTACGGCCTATGCATAGTCAGCGGCCTGGCGCTTGGTATAGATGGTGCAGCACACCGCGGCGCACTCAGGGCACAAGGCAGCACCATTGCAGTAGTTGGCACCGGCATGGATATTGTTTATCCGGCGAAACATCGTGAACTGGCTCACCAGATTGCGGAACACGGCCTGATTGTTTCCGAATTCAACTTGGGCACCCCTTCCAAACCGCAGAATTTTCCTAAACGCAATCGTATTATCAGCGGCTTAAGTCTAGGTTGCCTGGTAGTTGAGGCAAACCTGCAAAGCGGCTCACAAATTACTGCCAGATTGGCAACTGAGCAAGGCCGTGAAGTATTCGCCATCCCGGGCTCCATTCACTCACCGCTGTCTAAGGGCTGCCATCAGTTGATTAAGCAAGGCGCCAAGCTTGTGGATTGCCTGCAAGATATTGTAGAAGAACTGAACTTGAGCCGCAGCACGCTATCCGAGTTAACAATCAGCGATACTGTTAAAGCTGGCGATTTAGACTGTGACAGTTCAGCTACAGTCATCATGAACGCCATGGGCTACGATCCAATAACTTTAGACAATCTGGTTGTATCGAGCGGCTTGACGATCAGCGAGGTTTCATCCATGCTAATGTTACTTGAACTCGAAGGCAAAATTGCCGCACTGACAGGAGGCCAATACCAGAAAATTATGTAGTTTTTAATTCCAGAAGTTTGCATAAACCATCTCACTTAAAGTTAACAATAATTTAAAGGAAAACATCATGTTTGAAGTACTGGTTTATATGTTCGAAAACTACATTGACACACAGTTCAGGCCTGATGACAGCACGTTATCAAGAGAGTTATCTGCTGCAGGATTTGACGAAGATGATATTAATGGTGCCTTTCACTGGTTTAACCAACTAGAGTCATCAGTTGAAAAACCCGAATTATTCACACATGCCCAGCATGCCAATACACGGATTTTCACAGAGCTGGAACTCAAAAAAATCTCTGGCGAAAGCATAGGCTTCATTCTGTTTCTGGTAGATGCAAAAATCCTCAACTCGGCGCAACGCGAACTGGTCTTGGAGCTTGCCATGAGCTTGCCACAAGCTGAAATCAGCATAGAAGAAATGCGCTGGATCGTATTGATGACCACTTGGGGCGCCAGCAAAACCGGCCCGGATAAAACCAAGGAATATCTGTTTATTGAAGATGTGCTGCTGAATAAAGAAAAACCGACCTTGCACTAAATGCAGGTCGGTTTTTTTAACTACCAATATCTAAACTAACAGTATTTAGAAACTACTTCTTGATATTGTTGATAATAGTAGCAATGGTTGCGGACTGATTAAGCGTATAAAAGTGCAGGCTAGGCGCACCACCAGCCAAAAGCACTTCGCACAGTTCGCTTACCACATCTATACCCAGTGCACGCAATGATGCCATATCATCGCCGTACTCTTCAAGCCGCAGCTTCAGCCAGCGCGGTATTTCGGCACCGCAGATGCTGGAGAAGCGTGCAAGCTGCGTAATATTATAAATGGGCATAATGCCTGGTACGATAGGTATGATGATACCCAAGTCGTCGCATTGATCCACAAACCTAAAATAAGCATCGGCATTGTAGAAATACTGGGTAATCGCCGAGTTGGCACCCACATCCATTTTACGTTTCAAATTCAGCAAATCTGCTGCCGGCGTTTTTGCCTCGGGATGAAACTCCGGATAGGCAGCGACTTCAATATGGAAATGACTACCGGTTTCTGCGCGAATAAATTCCACCAGCTCTGAAGCATAACGAAAATCACCGGCACTCACCTCGCCAGATGGTACATCACCACGTAAAGCGACCAGGTGCCGAATCCCCTGCGCCTGATATGTATGCAGCAAGTCGCGAATCTCTGCCTTGCTGGATGAGATGCAGGAAATATGCGGCGCCGCCTGAAAACCTTCACGCTGGATTTCCAGCACGGTTTCCATGGTACGGTCACGCGTTGAACCACCTGCGCCAAAAGTCACCGAGAAAAATTCAGGATTGAATTGGGCCAATTCCTTACGGGTTTCGCGCAGCTTGTCTACACCTTCAGCCGTTTTGGGCGGAAAGAACTCAAAACTAATCTCAAACTCTTGATTAGAAGTTTTCATGTTTAATTCATTTCAATTATTTATTGTCTATCAGCAATGCAGATAGCAGCCAGGTAAAAATGCTGTACAGCAGCGCGCCGATGATGCCAGCCAGAAGGGTTTTAACTTCGAACCCTTGTAGCCAATGGCCTACTGCATAAAACAACACGCCGTTGATGACTAGAATAAACAGGCCTAAAGTTAATATAGTAATCGGCAAGGTCAGCAACACCAGAATTGGCCTGATTAACATATTAACCAAGCCAATCACCAGCGCTGCAACTAAAGCTGCAGCAAAGCCAGCCACATGAATACCCGGTACAAAATATGCCACTGCCAGCAATGCCAGTGCATTTAATAACCAAACAAATAACAGTTTCATGCGGCTTCCCCTTTTTTACATCGGCTACCAACCAACTTAATTAATAACGATAAGTATCTGGCTTGAATGGACCTTGTTTCTGCACACCAATATAAGCTGCCTGCTCATCACTTAATGTTGTTAATTGTGCATTCAGTTTTTTCAACTGTAACACAGCAACTTTTTCATCCAAATGTTTAGGCAAGGTATAAACGCCCACTGGATAATTGGCAGTTTGTGTAAACAACTCGATTTGCGCAATAGTCTGGTTGGCAAATGATGAACTCATCACATAGCTTGGGTGACCGGTACCACAGCCCAGATTCACCAAACGGCCTTTTGCCAGCAGAATGATTTTTTTGCCATCTGGGAAAATCACGTGGTCAACTTGTGGCTTGATTTCATCCCACTCGTATTTTTCCAGTGACGCGACATCAATTTCATTATCAAAGTGACCGATATTGCACACAATCGCCTGATCTTTCATTCTCGCCATGTGGTCATGAGTAATCACATGATAGTTACCGGTCGCGGTTACAAAAATATCGCCATGTTCTGCAGCATATTCCATAGTCACTACACGGTAGCCTTCCATCGCTGCCTGTAGTGCACAGATCGGGTCGATCTCGGTGACCCACACTTGCGCTGAAAGTGCGCGCAATGCCTGAGCAGAACCTTTACCCACGTCACCATAACCCGCCACCACTGCAATCTTACCAGCAACCATCACGTCGGTTGCGCGTTTAATAGCATCGACTAAAGACTCACGGCAACCATACAGATTGTCGAATTTTGATTTAGTTACCGAGTCATTCACGTTGATTGCAGGGAAAGCCAATTTGCCTTCTTTATGCATTTGGTACAAACGATGCACACCGGTCGTAGTTTCTTCGGTAACGCCTTTAATTTGCGCCAAACGGGTTGAGTACCATGTTGGATCTTGCTGCAACTTAGCTTTGATAGCTGCAAACAGGCAGGTTTCTTCTTCTGAAGTCGGGTTGGCGATAACAGATAAATCTTTCTCGGCACGAGTACCAAGATGCAGCAGCAAGGTTGCATCACCGCCGTCATCCAGAATCATGTTCGAATAGCCTCCATCAGTCCACTCAAAAATACGGTGCGTGTAATCCCAGTATTCCGTCAGCGTTTCGCCTTTAATCGCAAACACCGGCGTGCCGCCAGCAGCAATCGCAGCAGCAGCGTGGTCTTGCGTAGAGTAGATATTGCATGATGCCCAGCGCACTTCGGCACCCAGGTCTTTCAGTGTTTCAATCAGCACAGCGGTTTGAATTGTCATATGCAGGCTGCCTGTGATGCGGGCACCTTTTAGCGGTTGCGCTTTGGCATATTCCTGACGGATTGCCATCAAACCCGGCATTTCGGTTTCAGCAATGGCGATTTCCTTGCGGCCAAAAGCGGCCAGGTTAATATCGGCAACTACATAGTCTTTAAAGTCAGTCACAGTATTCATTTCAGTTTCCTTGAATTGTGTGACCGGGGGGATGGGGAATAACAGAGATATAAACTTATCTCACCCGTATCCCGTGCCCGGCACGGTTAATATAGGTGAGCGTCGTTAAAACATTTTCTGAGCCTAGGAGACTGTACAAACACAGCTCTCGCAACGCTCCTCAGAAGTGGTCGTGCATTATACGCGATATCGTTTTAAGTACAATATCGCAACAGAATGAATATAAAAGGACTTTTACCTTAGATACTCATTCTGGTTTTACGTTTATTACAAACCAGCGGCAGCGCGTAATGCAGCAGCTTTGTCTGTAGCTTCCCAAGTAAACTCAGGTTCATCACGGCCAAAGTGACCATAAGCTGCTGTTTTACTGTAGATAGGACGCAACAGATCCAGCATTTTTACAATGCCTTTTGGACGTAAATCAAAATGCTCTAGCACTAATTGCGTCAGCACTTCGTTTGACACCTTGCCTGTACCGTAAGTTTCCACCATCACCGAAGTTGGTTTTGCCACGCCAATCGCATAGCTCACCTGCACCAGGCAACGTGTTGCCAGACCAGCAGCCACAATATTCTTGGCCACATAGCGGCCTGCATAAGCAGCACTACGGTCTACTTTTGAAGGATCTTTACCAGAGAATGCGCCGCCGCCATGTGGGGCCGCACCGCCGTAAGTATCTACGATAATTTTACGGCCGGTTAAGCCGCAATCACCTTGTGGGCCACCGATAACGAAACGACCGGTTGGGTTCACCAGAAACTTGATATCACCTTTGATCAGTTCACCTGGCAATACTGGTTTGATAATCTCTTCAATAGTTGCTTCGCGCACTTGCTCCAGCGTCATCTCCGGCGCATGCTGCGTAGAAACAACTACGGTATCGATTTTATAAGGCTTACCGTCTACGTATTGCACAGTTACCTGTGATTTCGCGTCCGGACGCAGCCATGGCAAACGGCCATCTTTACGCAATTGCGCCTGACGCTCCATCAAACGATGGCTTAGCCAGATTGGCAATGGCATGAATTGCGGGGTTTCATCAACCGCATAACCAAACATCAAACCCTGGTCACCGGCACCTTGGTCTAAAGGGTCATCATGCGCACCATCTACACCTTGTGCGATATCTGGAGATTGTTTGTCGTATGCGACTAAAACCGCACAACCTTTATAGTCGATGCCGTAATCAGTATTGTCGTAGCCAATGCGTTTAATCGCATCGCGCGCTACTTTGATGTAATCAACATTGGCGGTGGTGGTAATTTCACCTGCCAATACGATCAAACCGGTATTAGCTAATGTTTCTGCCGCTACACGTGCAGTAGGGTCTTGGGTTAAAATGGCATCCAGGATACTGTCTGACACTTGGTCAGCGAGTTTGTCCGGGTGTCCTTCAGAAACAGATTCTGATGTAAAAAGATATTCGCTCATTGATTGCCTTGAAATTAAAAGTTAAAAAAAATACTTACTAAAGGCTGAAGCAAGTATTGAAGAAAGCGAATTGTACACGAACTAGCCCTTCTTTAAGAAGTAAACCATACACACCAAAAAAAATTTAGTTGTTAAAATCCAAGGATGTACGCTAACTCAGCATAATTTCTCATACAATAGACAAATGACTCAAACCATTCAATTTACCAAGATGCAAGGTGCCGGTAATGACTTTATTGTTATTGACGGCATCAATCAGAATATTCAATTAACACCGGAACAAATTAAAACACTAGCACACCGTCAATTCGGTATTGGCTTCGACCAGTTGTTACTAGTAGAAAGTTCAAGCGTTGCAGATTTCAAGTACCGGATTTTTAACGCCGATGGCAGTGAAGTCGCCCAATGCGGCAACGGCGCACGCTGCTTTGTTCGCTTTGTTGCTGATCAGCATTTAACTGACAAACGTGAAATCAGTGTTGAAACCGCCAGCGGCATCATCACGCCAAAGCTGGAAGATAACGGTTTGGTGACAGTTAACATGGGCGCGCCGCGCTTTAAACCCGAAGAGATTCCGTTTGTTGCGGATACCATCGCAAACACCTACCAGCTTGATGTTGCCAACCGGCAAATAGAAATCTCTGCCATTTCCATGGGCAACCCCCATGCGGTGCAAATTGTTGATGATGTTGAAACCGCACCTGTCGAGGCTCTCGGCAAGCAGATAGAAAACCATCCACGCTTTCCGCAGCGGGTAAACGCCGGCTTTATGCAGATTATTGATGCGCACCACATCAAACTAAGGGTGTTCGAACGCGGCACTGGTGAAACACTGGCCTGCGGTACTGGCGCTTGTGCCGCCGTAGTGGCGGGCATCCAGCGCGGACAGCTGCAATCACCGGTTCGCGTCAGCGCGCGTGGCGGCGAACTACAAATAGCCTGGCAAGGTGGCAACACCCCAGTCATGATGACAGGTCCAGCCGTGCCGGTATTTAGCGGTGAAGTAAATCTGGCGTGAATTAATTAAAACCATGCATTTAATGAAAGTATTCCAACAATGACAACTCATCACGAAGAGACAACGCATCAAGAAGATAAGCAAACTGCACATGCAGACCTTTCTGCTGATCAGGTTAAAGATTATTTGCAGAATCATCCGCAATTCTTCGAGCACCATGCAAAACTTTTGGCTGAAATTACCCTGCCTAGCCCGCATGGTAGCGGCGTGATTTCATTGGCAGAGCGCCAGCAACTGGCGCAGCGCGACAAAATTCGCGTACTGGAATCATTGATGGATCAAATGATCAGCAATGCAGAAGAAAACGAAGCAACCAGCGCTAAAGTACATAAATTCTGCCTGAATCTACTCAACCAGCAGAGTTTCAGCGCATTGCAGCAACTCATCAACCAAACCCTGCGTACAGATTTCAATGTTACACAATCGCTGATACGTATCTGGGTAAAACCCAGCAACAGCGCCATAACCAATGATGCAGTTTTCACTCACATCAGCGATGAGTTTAATGACTGGGTGATTTCTTTGAAAGAGCCACACTGCGGCAGCAAACCTGAAGCTGCCGGCAATTTTCTGGATAGCAATCTGCAGTCATTTGCATTTATTCCGCTATACAAACATGCCTCCGACCAGCATGCGTTCGGTATACTCATTCTTGGAGCCGAAGATGCCCAGCATTTCAAAGCCGGCATGGGCACACATTATCTTGAGCGTATTGGTGAATTAGTGGCAGCATCGCTGCTCAATCATTTATTTACTTTAAATCTTTAGGCATCCATTAAGCTACGAGGTGCAGATTGCTCTACCTGGACGATTACATTCAGCATCTCACCTTTGAGCGCGGGCTCAGTGCATTAACCTGCAAGAGCTATTCTCGTGACCTTGCGCTACTGGAGTCGCTCACACAACAGGCAGATTTAAACACCATAAAAAACCAGCAGATAAGACGTTTTATCGCCACCCTGCATAGCCAAGGCTTAAGCAGTAAAAGCATCGCGCGTGCGCTTTCTGCCTGGCGCGGATTTTACGATTATTTGATTCAACACCAATCTTTTACAGAGAATCCGGTAATCGGTCTGCGTGCGCCAAAATCCGCAAAAACCTTGCCGCAGGCGCTGTCTGTAGATCAGGCAGTTAAATTTGTCGACATTAAGGGTGACAAATTCTTAGAGGTAAGGGATCACGCAATCTTGGAGCTATTTTATTCATCAGGCTTGCGTCTGGCTGAGCTGGTGAATCTGGACATAGACATGCTGGACTTTAGCGAAGGTACGGTCACGGTTACCGGTAAAGGTAATAAAACCCGCATCGTGCCATTGGGCAGCCATGCAGCCAGTGCCTTGCAAAAATGGCTGCAACAGCGTGCCGATATCAACATTGATAATAAAAATAAAAATGCCGTCTTTGTCACCCAGCAAGGGCGCAGAATCACCCCACGCGCCGTGCAATACCGCGTCAAGACCTGGGCCATCAAACAAGGGATCAATACTGACATGCACCCACACCTGTTGCGCCACAGTTTTGCTACGCATGTGCTGCAATCAAGCCAGGACTTGCGCGCAGTGCAAGAAATGCTGGGCCATGCCAATATCAGCACTACACAAGTCTACACGCACCTGGACTTTCAGCATCTGGCAAAAATTTATGATGCAGCACACCCAAGAGCCAGAAAAAAATAGCTTGATTTGCAATAATACTTGACTAAAATACCCTGTTATAATGTCACATTAACCATTCAACCCTAAAACACGAATTAAGAGGACTATCATGGAACATCAACTACCAGCATTGCCTTATGCGAAGAACGCCTTAGTGCCGCATATTTCAGAAGAGACTTTTGAATACCACTACGGCAAGCATCACCAAACTTATGTAACCAACCTTAACAACCTGATTAAAGGTACTGAGTTCGAAAATTCAAGCCTGGAAGAAATCGTTAAAAAATCAGCTGGCGGCATCTACAATAACTCTGCTCAAGTGTGGAACCACACCTTCTTCTGGAACTGCATGAAGCCAAACGGCGGCGGCGCTCCAACTGGCGCGCTGGCTGATGCAATCAACGCAAAATGGGGCTCATTCGATGAGTTCAAAAAAGCATTTCAGGCTTCAGCGGTTGGCAACTTCGGCTCAGGCTGGACATGGTTGGTTAAAAAAGCTGACGGCTCAGTAGACATCGTTAACATGGGTCCAGCCGGCACACCTTTGACTACCGGTGACAAAGCACTGCTGACTATCGACGTATGGGAGCACGCTTACTATATCGATTATCGCAATGCGCGCGCCAAGTTCGTTGAAGTATTCCTGGCATCATTAGCTAACTGGGATTTTGCTGCTGCGAACTTCGCATAAACCGTAAAATATTCAGTTATGCAAAAAAGGCCGCTGATGCGGTCTTTTTGTTTACTTCGAAATTTAAAAAAATCTGTTAAAATTCGCGCCATGCTGCAACGTTATGTTATTCATTTTGCACTGATTTTTCTATTTGCCTTTACGCAAGTAGGCGTTGCTGCGCATGAAATAAGTCACCTCAATGACAAGCATCAACATAGCCAGTCTGACCCGCAGTCGCAATCCAAACATACCCCGGCTGAGCAATGTTCACAATGTATCAGCTATGCAAAAGTAGCAAGTGGATTAGCGCTAGCTGATTTTGTAATTCCTGAAATTAATGCAGGAACAACATCTGTACCAGCATACTTTTTCAGTCCGCTTACACGCACCACCACCGCCTACACAGCGCGCGCCCCACCTCAAACAGCAAGCATCTAACTACCGTATACCAACAATTTTGTTGGTAGTTTGCTTTAATCTTTGAGGTCATTCACATGAATCACAGCATGAATCCGCACCTGCCAAAAGCATTTGCATTAGAACCCTTATTAGCTGTTCTAACAATTTTATTTACCAGCCAAGCCATCGCCGCAGATACGAATACAGTCATTGACCTGGCTTCGGTTCCCGTTACCGGTAATCCGTTAGGAGTCAGCGCTGACGAGCTGATTGTACCGATCTCCATACTAGGTGGTCGCGAACTATCCTTAAAGCGTGAAAGCACGTTGGGTGATACGCTCAACGGCATTCCCGGCGTCAGTGCAACCAGCTTTGGCCCAAACTCTTCACGACCGGTTATCCGCGGACTAGATGCTGAGCGCGTTCGCATCATGCAAAATGGTATTGGTATTCTGGATGCTTCCAGCCTGAGTTTTGATCATGCCGTGTCTCTTGATCCGCTGGTCATTGAGCAGATAGAAGTCATTCGCGGTCCGGCAGCTTTACTATATGGCGGTAGCGCAGTCGGCGGTGTGGTGAATGCAATTGATCATCGCATTCCGACAGAAAAACTGGATGGTACCAGCGGCCGTGCAGAAGCCAGTGCCGGGGGAGCGAATAGCCAAAACAACATTGCCGGAGTAATGGATGTAGGTAATGGCACAATTGCCATTCATGCTGACGCCTACTCCAGAAAAACCAGTGATCTGGACATCCCTGGATATGCTGTTTCCAGCCGCAAGAGTAAAGCAGATGGCACACTACGTGACAATCACGGTCGCTTGGTAAACAGCAGTTCCAATAGTGATGGCGGTGCGTTGGGAGCCTCACTCACGTTTGATACCGGCTATGCAGGGATCTCATATTCGGGTTTTCGAAACAACTACGGCACGGTAGCGGAGCCAACGGTGCGCGCTGATATGCAGAGTGACCGTTGGGACTTTGCCAGTGAGTTTAAAGAACTGGGCACGATTGTCGAGCGACTTAAACTCAAGCTGGCACACACCGATTACCAGCATCAGGAAATTGACAGCGGGGTCGTTGGAACTACCTTCAAAAATCGCGGCCTGGAGGGCAGTCTTGAAGCTGGGCACGCAGACATCGGCAAATTAAAAGGTCTGGTGGGGTTGCAATTTCAGAATTCAAATTTTGAAGCATTGGGTGATGAAGCATTCGTCCCGGCAGTGAACACACAAAGCAAAGCTTTCTATGTTTATGAAGAGCTGCCACTCGACCAATTCAAAATCAGCCTTGGCGGTCGATTGGAACATGTCACAGTAGATTCAAAAAATGATATCAAATTCGGCCCGGCACAGAACAATAGCTTCAACCCCGCCAGCTATGCACTGGGCGGCCTTTATACATTCAACGCCAACTGGTCGCTTGCTACCAACCTATCTCACAACGAACGTGCACCCAGCTACTTCGAGCTCTACGCAAACGGTGCGCATCTGGCTACCGGACAATTTGAAATTGGCAATAGCACCTTCGACAAAGAGCGCTCTAACGGCATAGATACACAGATACGCTGGAAAACAGATAAACACAGCTTTAATTTCGGCACTTATTACACCAGATTCAGCAGCTTTTTAGGATTACTGAATACCGGAAACATAGATGCCGGCTCTGGCTTGCCTATTGCGCAGTTTTCATCCTTCGTCGCCACATTCAGGGGCTTGGAGGCCGATGGCAAATTCAACCTCGCTGATAATCTGGATCTGTCCGTACGCGGTGACTATGTACGTGCAAGCAACCGTGATAACGGTGACCCTCTGCCACGTATTGCGCCATTACGATTAGGTGCCGGTTTGCACTATCAAAAAAATAGTTTTGGCGCCAGGCTGGATATGCTGCATGCCTTCAAGCAAGACCGTACCGCAGCAAATGAATTGATTTCAGATGGTTATACCAACTTAAGTGCCATAGTGACCTATAAGTTGCCTACCAAACTTAACCTGGAAGTGTTTGCAAAAGCCAATAATCTACTTGATCAGGAAATCAGGGAACATGCCTCATTCCTGAAAGATATTGCGCCACAAGCCGGGCGCTCCGTATTGCTTGGACTGCGTAGCGATTTTTAGCAATTAATATAATTAATAAAGGCTGCATCATGCAGCCTTTATTCATCAAGTAATACTCATCAACCCAGCAACACCAAGCCCCAAACCACCGCCACTATGATCAATGCGATGAATACTGCGGCACTGCCGATATCTTTTGCTTGCTTGGCCAGGGGGTGGCGTTCAGTAGACGTATGATCAACCGCCGCCTCAATCGCAGAGTTCAGCAACTCAACAATCAACACCAGCAATACGCTGACAATCATCAGTGCCTGTTCTACACGGCTTTCACCCAGATAAATAGCCAATGGAATTAATACAACAGCCAGAAACACCTCTTGCCGGAAAGCGTCTTCATGTTTGAATGCTGCTGCAAAACCCTGCAATGAGTAGCCAAAAGCATTGATCAGGCGGCGAATGCCGGTTTTACCTTTAAACGGGCTAGCTACTGCCAGATGTTTGGAATGAGGGACTTTGTGCTCAGCCGAATGCTGGTCATTCTCAGGAGTTTGCATCATGTGCTTTCAGTGGGTATTCAATAAAAAATTAATAAATAATATTTAGCGCGCAAATTTTAACATGCGCTATCATTATGTTTTAAGTATTCAATCTCGAATTTAACAAGGTTCATTATGGCACGTATCGTAAATTGTATTAAGTTAGGTAAAGAAGCTGAAGGTATGGACTTTCCGCCCTATCCTGGTGAACTCGGCAAACGCATTTATGCAAACGTTTCTAAAGAAGCTTGGGCCGCATGGCTAAAACAGCAAACCATGCTGGTGAACGAAAACCGCCTGAGCTTGGCTGATCCATCAGCACGCAAATATCTGGCTGAACAAACCGAAAAATATTTCTTCGGTGATGGCGCAGACACAGCGAGTGGCTATGTACCACCTAAAAGCTAACTAAACCAGCAGCAATAAAAAAGCGCCGCATTCGGCGCTTTTTTATTCACTTAACTTAACTATCAATCTAGCGTGGTCAATCAAGACTGAAACGTTTCGCGTTCCAACTCTTGTACTGAGGTGTGACGCACATCTTTACCTTTCACCATATACACCACATATTCTGCGATGTTTTTGGCATGATCACCAATACGCTCAATTGCTTTTGCTACAAATAACACTTCCAGTGACATTGAAATGGTACGTGGATCTTCCAACATAAATGTAATCAACTGACGCATTGCCGCACGGAACTGCTCATCAACCTGCTCGTCCTGTCTGGCTACTGCAACGGTTTTACTATCGTCCAAACGTGCGAAACCATCTAGTGCGGTACTCAACATTTCACGTACCAATGCCACCATGGCCTTAATCTCGTTAAAGCGTGGCTTGTACAAGCGGTCTTCATCAAAGATTTTTTGTGCAGTACGGGCAATTTTGGTTGCTTCATCTCCAATACGCTCAAGATCAGTAATGGTTTTTACAATCATCATCACCATACGCAAGTCACCGGCAGTCGGTTGGCGGCGAGCAATAATATGACTGCAATCCTCGTCAATCTGCACTTCCAGCGCATTCACGCGGTGATCGTTATTCATCACTTCTTTTGCCAGATTCGGATCCAGCTTAACCAACGCTTCCAGCGCCTGAATGATTTGCTGCTCAACCAGGCCGCCCATTTCAAGCACCTTGCCACGCAGCGCTTCTAATTCAGCATCATATTGCTTAAAGGTATGTTCAGAATGCATGTTATTTGTCCACAATTAACTAGTACGCCATCTTAGTCACCGAATATGACAGAATTATTACAGAAACCGTTTAAGCGTTTATTTTTTATAGGTTTTAACGCCTTCCGGAGTTGCCAATAGCAACACATTGGCTGGACGTGCCGCAAATAAACCATTGGTTACTACACCTACGATCTGATTGATTTTTGCTTCCATATCAACTGGGTCAGTAATGGTCAGACCATGTACATCTAGAATCACGTTGCCATTATCTGTCGTAAAGTCGCGTAATTTTGGCTGACCGCCTAACTTAACTAACTCACGTGCTACATGGCTTTTTGCCATTGGCAGAACTTCTACCGGCAATGGAAATTTACCCAGCACAGGTACGTATTTGCTGGCATCACAGATACAGATAAACTGTTTTGCTACCGCCGCCACGATCTTTTCACGTGTTAAAGCACCACCGCCACCTTTTAACATATGCATGTGTTCGGTGATTTCATCAGCGCCATCCACGTAAATATCCAGGCTATCAACACTGTTCAGGTCGAATACTTCAATACCGTGGCCGCGCAAACGTGCTGCTGTTGCTTCTGAGCTTGCAACCGCGCCATCAATCTTGTGTTTTACTTTCGCCAGCTCTTCAATGAAAAAGTTGGCGGTTGAGCCAGTGCCCACACCAATAATGCCGCTTTTTACATATTCAACTGCTGCTTTAGCTACTTGTTGTTTTAATTCGTCTTGTGTGTATGCCATTTTTAGTCAAGTCCTTGCAAATTCTTTATAATACGAGTTATATAATTTAAACCAATCTAGTACTATACACTGCACCAGTCCATTTTAGAAACCCGACCCAAATCAGAAATAACGCATGTCTACCAATACCGCAAAAAATTATCTAGAAAAAATACAACATTCACGCGTTTATGACGTGGCTAAAGTCACGCCATTGGAGTTGCAAATCAATTTATCCAAACGGATTAAAAATAATGTGCTGTTAAAACGCGAAGACATGCAGCCAGTATTTTCTTTTAAAATACGCGGCGCATACAATAAAATGGCCAATTTACCGCCAGAAGTGTTAGCAAAAGGCGTGATTGCAGCTTCAGCCGGCAACCATGCGCAAGGCGTTGCCCTAAGCGCACAAAAACTGAAATGCCGCGCCGTCATCGTCATGCCAACGACAACTCCGCAAATCAAGATTGATGCAGTTAAAAGTCGTGGCGCAGAAGTAGTGCTATTTGGCGACAGCTTTTCCGACGCCTATGCACACTCACTTGAGCTTGAGAAGGCCGAGGGTTTGACTTTCGTGCACCCGTACGACGATCCTGATGTAATCGCCGGTCAAGGCACCATAGGAATGGAAATCCTGAATGCACACCCGGAACCAATTCACGCAATTTTCTGCTGCGTAGGCGGTGGCGGTTTGTTGGCAGGCATTGCTGCTTATGTAAAAGCTGTGCGCCCTGAAATCAAGATTATCGGCGTTGAAGCAAAAGATGCCGAGGCCATGACTGAGTCACTAAAAAAAGGTAAACGTGTAGCGCTGGACCAAGTAGGTTTATTTGCCGATGGCGCTGCCGTTAAACAGGTGGGCGAACATACTTTTGCACTGTGTCAGCAGTATGTAGATGAAATGATCATTGTCGATAACGACGCAATCTGCGCTGCCATTAAAGACGTATTTGAAGACACGCGCAGTATTCTAGAGCCGGCAGGCGCCTTGGCTGTCGCTGGCCTTAAAGCGTATGCCAAACGAGAAAACCTGCAAGACAAAACCCTGATTGGCGTTGCCTCAGGTGCAAACATGAACTTTGACCGTCTGCGTTTCATTGCAGAACGCGCTGAAATCGGCGAGAAACGTGAAGCCGTATTGGCGGTTACTATTCCTGAAAAACCAGGCGCATTTAAAACATTCTGCCGCTTATTGGGTGGGCGGAATATCACTGAATTTAATTATCGTTACTCTGACCCGCACAATGCGCATATATTTGTAGGGGTAGCCATTGCGGATCCATCCGAACCCGCCAAGCTGGTTGCCGAACTGAAGCAGCAAGGCTTGCCGACGATTGATTTAACCGATAATGAAGTTGCAAAACTACATCTGCGACACTTGGTAGGCGGTCATGCGCCGCAAGCCAAAAACGAAAAAGTATTCCGCTTTGAATTCCCGGAAACACCAGGTGCTCTCATGAGGTTTCTGGACACCATGGGGCATGATTGGAATATCAGCCTGTTCCACTACCGCAATCACGGTGCCGACTTTGGGCGTGTGCTGGTTGGGATGCAAGTACCGCCAGAAGATGCAGCTGACTTTGACGTGTTTTTAAATAACCTGGGCTACCCGCATTGGGATGAAACTGAAAACCCTGCTTATAAATTGTTTTTAGGTTAGCTTCCATCTATACAGCCAAATTGGTGGCTGATAACAGCCACCAGATAACCCGCTAAAATGTAAGCACTTGTTTTGCATCAAATATTTATTAGCACGATTTTTGCAATTTACATAAAAATGCTAATTAGAAAATTTGATATGCGGCATAACGTTGAACCTTATCTAATCGCGTATGCCAAATACCCAGATTAGGCAATGATAGTAAATATAAAAATAGATAACCGGAGATTAAATATGAAGTTAAGGCATTTGGTAATCACCTTGGCTGCAGGCCTTGCGTTTAGTGTTAACGCAAACGCCGCAGACCGCGGTAAGGCGTATGTTTCAAATCAGGATGGCGGCGTTACAGTTATTGACCTCAACACATTAGCAACTTCAGGCACCATTGATGTAAAAGGCGAGGGTCCACGCGGTCTGGCAATTAGCGAAGACGGTAAAACGCTAATAGTTGCCACCCGTGAAAATGGCAGCGTTTCGGTGATTGATACTGCGACTAATGAAGTCATCAAACAAATTCCTGTAGGCAAAAATCCAGAATTCGTGAGAGTACGCGGCAATTTTGCCTTTGTATCCTATGAACCAAGCGCCAAAGGCGGACCGCCGCCGGCACCGGGTTCGGCTGCTGCCAAAGCAGCCGAAAAAGAGGCTGAAGATGACGATGCAGAGCCGGCGCGTATCGGTATCATCGATTTAAAATTGGGTAAAAAAGTACGCGAAATCGTAGGTGGCCCTGAGACCGAAGGTATTGAGTTCAGTAAAGATGGCAAACAGCTGGTCATTACCAACGAGGCCGACAATACTGTCACTGTGCACAGCATGAAATCAGGCAAGCTGCTCAAAACCATCAAGACTCATGAATACGGCGACCGTCCGCGTGGCGTGAAAGTGTCTCCGGACGGAAAAAATTATATTGTTACGCTGGAATATGGCAATAAATTCATGGTGCTGGACAAGAACTTCAAGGTATTGCGTACAGTAGATACGGGCGCCACACCTTATGGCATTGCTTATGACCGCAAAGGCGAACATATTTATGTAGCCGCAAACAAAGCTAAGACTTTAGAAGTGTTTAATGCCAAAACTTATGAAAAGGTAAAAGAAGTTGCTACCGGCAACCGCTGCTGGCACTTTAGCTTTACACCAGACGATAAAGAAATCCTGTTGGCCTGCGGCAAATCTGATGCTGTATTCGTGATAGATACGGAAAAAATGGAAGTAACAAAACAGATTGAAGATAAGAAAATGCCGTGGGGTGTTGTCACTTATCCAAAATCTGTAGGCAGTCTGGATAAGCCTTTATAAGCTCATTCTACAAATAGAATCAAATAAAAAGCCTCGCGATGCGAGGCTTTTTATTTGAACTTTAACGTAAGCTTCTAAGCTAACTTACTCAAAATAAACTCCCAATCTCTTGGGTCGACCGGCGTAATCGATAAACGATTACCGCGCTGCAAAATCCGCAGATTAACGAGTTCTGGAGTTTCCCGCAGTTCTTTTAAACTTAACAATCGGGTTTTACGCACCAACTTTACATCCACATTAAACCAGCGCGGATTTTCAGGGGTCGCTTTGGGGTCATAATATTTATGCCCATCTATGAATTGCAATCGATCTGGATACGCTAGTGTGCATACCTCGGCTATGCCTGCAATACCAGGCTCATCACAGTTAGAGTGATAAAACAGCACACCATCACCCACCTGCATCTGGTCGCGCATAAAGTTTCTTGCCTGATAATTGCGTACACCGTACCAGTCTACAGTCTGATTCGGGAACCCAGCCAGATCATCAATAGAAACGTCTGCCGGCTCCGATTTCATTAACCAATATCGCATTGTGTTTTCCAGTTAAAAATATTTGCTTATGATAATCTATAACCAATTTATCAATAATGAATTTCAACCATGACCAAACCACAGCAGAAAAATGTACTTGGTACAGCATTGCAAGTTTGCAGCCTGGATCCTATTACCGGTTTTACACGCAACGGCTGCTGCGAAACTGGCATAGCCGATAAAGGTAGTCACACAGTATGTGCACAAATGACAGAAGAGTTTTTGGCGTTTTCTATTTCACAAGGCAACGACCTCAGCACACCAAGGCCTGAACATGGCTTTGCCGGCCTACAAGCCGGAGACCGCTGGTGCCTTTGCGCAAGCCGCTGGCTGGATGCCTCGGAAGCCGGCTTTGCACCACCGGTAATTTTGGAGGCCTGCCATGAGAAGTGCCTGGAAATTGTCAGTCTGGCAGATCTGAGATACCACGAATTAAGATAGGAATATTTAAGGAACCAGACGAAAAGCGAAGTCTACAAATACCGACATTCAGTGCTGAATGTAATGGGGGAAGTTCTCCACGGAACAGCCTAGACCAGCATCCTGAACCAAAAAGGCTCAAGTGGTAATAGCCTAGAGCGCATTAGGTACACCTGCAAGAGGCGCTCACACAGACACTCGAATGACCAAAACCGATGCTATAAACTAGTTCAAGGAATTATTAGCCTAAACCGAACCGCAGAGAACAAACTTTGAAACCTGACGAAGTATCTTAAAGTTATCTTTAAGATACAACCATTGAATTAATTCTACTCTCTTTTAACGCGTACTTTTTACAACAATTTAATATTTATTTTGCTTCACACGCTTGATCAATTTGATCCTGCATGATTGCGATTCTGCGTTTGATATCGCCTACATCCACATCGCCGCTTTTACTGTTGAGCAATTCATACGCTAAATTAAGTGCTGTCATAATGGCAATTCTTTCTACACCGATTACTTTACCGCTATCGCGAATATCGCGCATTTTCTTATCCAGAAAATTGACTGCGTTAATCAGGCTTGGGCGCTCTTCATCAGTGCACGATACCGTAAAATTACGGCCCATGATGCTGACGTCTACACCTTTAATTTCACTCATTATTTTGTACTCGAAAGTATGATGTTGAATCTGATTTAGGGAAGACTGTCTATCAAAGACTCAATGCGCTCACTGGCTTTTTCCATATTGGATTTTAATACCGCACTGTCGGATGCCATTACATCTAAATCAACACGCAATTGAGCGTTTTCATTGCGTAGCTCATCGCACAACGCAATTAAGCGCGATACCTTTTGCTCCAGTGCTTTCAAATCTGCATCCATACGGCCACTATAATTGAAAAAAATGATTATAGTCAATAGCTAACACAGATTTTATAAAGTATTACAATAGTTTACAGAAAAGTTCAAAAAATATTTAAAGAATATTTACTAATCAAAGTTATAATCTTTGTGTTGCCAGGTGCCAAGTTTGTTCTCTACAAATAAGGTGAAACTGGGAAATAGGTGCGTTTTTATCACTAGAAACAATGCCTATGCTGCCCCCGCAACGGTAAGTGAGTTGAATCATCACTTGGTTAGCAATTGCCACTGAGCTAGAAATAGCTTGGGAAGGCGCAATCCAAGAACTAGGGAAATCTAACTCACAAGCCCGGAGACCGGCCTCGCAACACAAGTTGGAAATACCGCGGGGTGACGGTGTGTCAAAGCGAGCCGCATGATTGCGCATTTTTTCGTTTGGACTCTGCCCTCCTCAAAGTATTTCCTTTTTTAATTACATGCGGGGTCGCGTGTAACAAAAGGAAACTACATGATCAAGAAACTCATCGTGAGCCTCGTCGGCATCACCGTCATCCACCCCAGCTTAGCCGCAGAAAATATCACTCTGGATGATATTGTTGTCACAGCATCACGCGTTCAACAGTCACGCTCAAGCGTGGTAGGCGATGTTACCGTAATTGACCGGGAAACCATCGAGCGCTCAGGCGCAGGCTCACTCACCGACATATTACGCTCACAACCTGGTGTGCAAATAATCACCAACGGCGGTGCCGGCACAGCAAGCAGCATATTTCTCCGCGGTACCAATGATCAGCATGTAGTGACGCTGATAGATGGCCTAAGAGTCAATTCTGCCACACTGGGGACCACCGCCTACGAGAGCATTCCTCTTTCTCAAATTGAAAGAATTGAAATTTTGCGTGGCCCAGCCTCCAGTCTTTATGGCTCTGATGCCATTGGCGGTGTGATTCAGATTTTTACGCGCAAGGGCGATTCTGAAAAGCCATTGTTTAATGCAGCAGTTGGCTTAGGCAGCTATAACACCAAAACTGCGGAAGCCGGCATCAGCAGCGGTTACGGAAATTTACGCTATGGCATGAATGTGAGCAGTTTTGACACTGATAGTTTTTCTGCCAAACGCATTCGTAACAATGCTTATGATAAAGATGACGATGGTTACCGCAATCTGAGCGCATCCGCTTTTATAGATCTGACGATTAAACAGGGACATAGCCTGGGTATGCAGTTCTTTGAAAGCAAGGCACGTAATCATTTTGATAATGCATACAACAATTACTCTGACCAAATTCTGCAAAGCTATGCGCTTACCAGCAAAAACCAGATTACCGACTCCTGGCTCAGCACCTTAAAATTAGGTATGGGTGTGGATGATTCTGAAAGTCACGACAAACCGAACACCAACCCGGCCAGTTCCAGCTATAACCCTCAAGGTGTCAGCCAGTATCGAACCGAACAGAAACAGATCACCTGGCAAAATAATTTTAATTTGCCGCTGGGCACGCTAACGCTGGCATATGACCGCCTCGAACAAAATGTAAATAGCGAGGCCAACGTTAAAACCAAATACAAAAAAGAACGCAATAATGATAGTTTTCTGACAAGCTACCTGCTTGACTACGATAAGCACTCATTGCAACTTTCATTGCGCGAAGATCACAACTCGCAATTCGGCAATTACACTACCGGTGGCGCTGGCTACGGCTACCGCTTTAGCCCGCAATGGCGCGTAACAGCCAATTACGGCAAGGCATTCAAGGCACCAACATTTAACCAGCTTTACTACCCGAATTTTGGCGACCCTAACCTGAGCCCGGAAAAATCGGACAACGTAGAAGCCAGCCTCAGGTACACAGGGCATGCATGGAATGCGGGTTTAACAGTCTTTGAAAACAGAATCAGGAACTTGATTGAGTTCTCCGGGGCTGCAACTGCAGGCTGTACTTTTGCAGGTTTCTGCCCGCTTAACGTAGGAAAAGCCCAAATTCAGGGTGCGACTCTGGAAAGCAGCTGGAACATCACCGATACATTGTTATTGAGCGGCAACTTAACCGTACAAGCACCGCGCGATGAGCAAAACGATCAACTACTGACGCGGCGTAGCAATCGCTACGGTGCCATTAATCTGCTACACACCTGGGGTGACCTGCAATGGGGTGCAGAAACGACAGGCGCATCAACCCGTTACAACAATGCTGCCAACACAAAAGTGATGTCAGGTTATATGTTAGTCAATTTAACCGCCAACTACCGGCTAAACCCGGAATGGAAACTGGAAGCGCGTGCGAACAATATCTTCGATAAAAATTACGTACTTGCCTACACAGGAAATACAGCAACTTCAGTGCCTTACAATACCGCAGGCAGCAATATATTTATCGGCTTGAGGTATCAAATGAAACCATAACAGCGTTGATAAAACGCAATAGCAAGGTGGGTGCGAACCCACCTTGCGAAACACATTTAAGTTAGAATACACCCCAACACTTACGCCAAACATTTTACGAACTAATCCGGAGGTTGCCCCTACCATGTTAACTCTTTCTAAAACCAATCAAATTATCATAGGCTTGATACTTGCAGCGTTAGTTATTACTACACGCGGGCATCATTTTGCTTCCATCAATTATTTACCAAGTGCATCGCTTGCCGTGTTTTTTCTGGCAGGGCTGTATTTAAGACCAGCTCTGGTATTTCCAGCATTACTTGCTTTATGCGCAGGCCTGGATTACGCCGCAATTACCGTAGGTGGTGTCAGCAGCTTCTGCGTAACGCCGGCATATGGCTTTTTATTACCGGCTTATGGCGTAATGTGGTTAGCTGGCCGCTGGTTTGCCAAACACTACAGTTTCAGTAGCGGCGCAATTTTGCCGCTGATCGGCAGTGTTTCTATCGCGGCCTCAGTGAGCGAATTGTTCTCTAGCGGTGGCTTTTATTTCTTTGGTGGCCGTTATGCAGACCCTACCCTCGCTGTATTTGGCGAGCGCTTAATGAAATATTTCCCGCACCAACTGGAAAACCTCGGTTTCTGGCTCGGTGTTGCGTTGGTAGTACACGTAGCATTTGCGCTTGCCAGCGGTGCCAATCGCGCCAAAGCCTAATCAGAACAAAGCCTAATCAAAACGAAGCATAGTCTTGAACGATAGCGACAAAAACAGCCGCCACCTTGCGCGCATGCAGCGCAAAAAGGCAGTGGTTGATGCAAAGATTGCGTCTGCCAAAACCACCAAAGGCCTGCTACTGATACACACCGGCATCGGCAAGGGTAAATCCACCGCAGCCTTTGGTCTGCTGGCGCGCGCACTCGGCCACGGCATGAAGGCCGTGGTAATACAATTCGTTAAAAGCCGCTCAGACTCAGGCGAAGAGGCATTTTTTCGCAATTCGCCAAATTTAAGCTGGCACGTGATGGGTGACGGTTTCACCTGGGAAACGCAAAACCCGGAACAGGATCTGGCCAGCGCCCGCAAAGCCTGGGAACTGGTTTGCGGATATCTGCGTGACGAAACGGTTAACTTGGTGATTCTCGATGAATTCACCTACGCGCTGAAATATGGTTGGCTGACGATTGAAGAAGTCACCGCAGCACTTAACAACCGCCCACCGATGCAACACGTAGTGATTACTGGCCGCGCTGCACCGCCAGCCCTGATCGAACTGGCCGATACCGTCAGTGAAGCCAATCTGGTGAAACATGCGTTCCAGGCCGGGGTACAAGCTATGCCCGGTATTGAGTGGTAACCGTTTTAAAACAAACAACCTGCATGCAACCTGTTACCTGCCCTGCCGTTTTAATTTCTGCGCCTGCTTCCGGCCAGGGGAAAACCTTAATCACAGCTACCTTGGCACGCGCCTGGCGCAATAAAGGCTTACGCGTGCAGGCCTTCAAATGCGGGCCGGATTTTCTTGACCCGATGATACTTGCAGCAGCTACCGGCCGCCCTGTATACAACCTCGACTTTACCATGTGCGGCGAAGATGATTGCAAAGCGCAGCTTTACCATGCCGCACAAAATGCTGACCTGATTATTGTTGAAGGCGTTATGGGCCTATACGATGGGGTACCCTCCAGCGCCGATATTGCACAGCGCTTTGGTTTACCGGTGATACTCACGATAGATGCCAGCGGCATGGCACAAACCTTTGGCGCAATGGCAGCGGGCTTGCTAGGCTTTAGACCTGAGCTGATTGGTGCCGGAGTATTGGCCAACAAGGTAGGCAGTGAAGGTCATGCCAAGCTGCTGCGTGACAGCCTGCCGCAGCATTTAAGCTGGTTTGGCGCCTTGGCAAAAAATGAAAACTTAAGCCTGCCTGAGCGGCATCTGGGTCTATTCAGGGCAAGTGAAATCACAGACCTGGAAGAAAAAATCGAAACTGCAGCAAAAACATTGGCCGAATCATTCACCCTGCCCTTGCCGCCAGCAGTGGTTTTTAATCCACCCGCGCAAACAATACTACCGAATCTGCTCGAAGGAAAAACCATCGCCATTGCCCGTGATAAAGCGTTCTGCTTTATCTATCAGGCCAATCTGGATTGTTTAACCAGCATGGGTGCAACGTTGAAGTTTTTCTCCCCCCTGCATGACCAGGCCCTACCCGAAGCTGATGCCTACTGGCTGCCAGGTGGATACCCGGAACTGCATCTTGATGCAATCGGCCAAAATCATACTATGCGTGATGCCTTAAAAAACGCGTTTGCCGCCAACAGGCCGATACTGGCTGAATGTGGCGGCATGATGGCATTATCCGACAGCATTGATGGGGAACCTACCTTTGGCCTGCTGCCGGGAAATAGCCAGATACATAAACGCTTGCAGGGCTTAGGCTCGCTCAAGGCTGAATTACCTCAAGGCATAATTGGCACTCATACTTTTCACTACGGCAGCTTTGAAACAGCGCTTGATCCTATTGCCGTTGCCCAAGGCAGATTTGGCAAGGCAGAGCCTGTTTACCGCCATGGTTGCATTCATGCCAGCTTCTTGCATTTCTACTTTGCTTCCAACCCGCAAACGGCAGCCAAGTTATTTTTAGGCGGCACGGTATGAATCCGCACCGTTATTCCGATCCCGAAATTGCAGCTATTTACCGTGTAATTGCCGAACGCAGGGACATGCGGCACTTCCTGCCCACACCGGTTGCACCCGAGATACTGACACGCATATTACGGGCAGCGCATCAAGCACCAAGCGTGGGCTTGATGCAACCGTGGCGGTTTATCAGAATCACCGATGTGAATATCCGCAACAGCATCCACAGGTTAGTAGATGAAGAGCGCATTCAAACTGCGCAGGCTATTGGTGAGTATGAAAACACCGCACGTATGGCAGAGTTTCTGCGACTGAAAGTTGAAGGCATATTGGATTGCGGCGAACTATTGGTAGCTACCCTGTGTGACAAACGTGAACAGCATGTATTCGGGCGCAGAACCTTGCCGGAAATGGACATCGCCTCGGTGAGCTGCGCGATTCAAAATATGTGGCTGGCTGCGCGCGCAGAAGGCTTAGGCATGGGCTGGGTCTCGATTTTTGATCCGGTTAAACTCGGCGCCTTATTGCAAATCCCTTCCGGTGCAAAGCCAATTGCGGTGCTCTGCCTGGGCCACGTAAGCAGTTTTTACAAAGAACCGATGCTGATAGAAACAGGCTGGAAACAAGCAAAGCCTCTGGCTGACATGGTAATGGAAAATATCTGGAACCCTCATGAGTAATATTCACCTCATCTTAGGCGGCGCACGCTCCGGCAAAAGTGCATATGCAGAAAAACTGGCAACAGACAGCGGGCAGCCCGTTACCTACATTGCCACCGCACAAGTATATGACGTGGAATTCGGCCAGCGTGTCGAACATCACAAAGTCAGACGCCCCGCACACTGGAAAACGGTAGAACAACCGTTCAACCTTGGAGCAACTTTGCAAGCACACGCCAAAGCGAACGAGGTTGTGATTGTAGACTGCCTCACCTTGTGGCTTGCGCAATGCATATGTCCGGATTGTGATCGTCCGGAAAACCTGAGCTGGCAGCATGAACGCAGCGCCCTGCTGGAGACATTACCGACACTGGCAGGAACCGTGCTGCTGGTCAGCAATGAAGTGGGCATGGGCATTGTGCCGCTGGGTGAAATCAACCGCCAATTTCAGGATGAACAAGGAAGATTGAATCAGGCTATCGCTCAGCTGGCAGATAAAGTCAGCTTTATTGCAGCCGGGCTACCGCTCACACTTAAAGGATAAACATGGAAACCATCACATTTGAAGTAAAAGGCGAATTCATTGAGCTGTGCAATCTGCTCAAACTCGCGGGCATTGCCAATAGCGGCGGACAAGGTAAGTTAATGGTGTCTGACGGCATCGTGCAGGTGGACGGCAGCATCGAAACACGCAGAACTGCAAAAATTCGCGCTGGCCAGGTTGTCGAGTGCATGGGGCAAAAGATACTGGTCACAGCAGCTTAAAGTGATACAAACAGCCAGTTTTAGCGATCCAATATTGAACACTCCGCTATAATTTAAGGGCGCTTCTATCAATTGATTCAATGGTGAAATTTTATAAATTTCTCTTGATCTCGTCATTCCCGCGCAGGCGGGAATCCAGGCAGGCTTCAATATAAGTGATTGTAATAAAATACTTTAGTGGTGATCTTTGTCTGGATTCCCGCCTGCGCGGGAATGACGCATCGAGGAATCTTTCCTATTTTTTATTGTTAAATATATTGAGCGAGTTTACTCCAATCCAGATGCTGCTCCACACAGTCTGCCAGCCGATCCAGCTCATTGCTTCTTAACTGCTCGTAATCAAATATATCCTGCTCTTGCAGCCCCGCCCATTGCAGCCAGCCTGCACACGATTGTGCATGGTCAAACAATCCGTGCAGATAAGTGCCTGCCACCTGATTATCCATAGAAATCGCGCCTTCCGGGTGGCTGGTCTGTCCATCTGCAATGTAGAGCGCAGGGTTCTGCAGCGCATTCCCAGCACTAACGCCCATGTGAATTTCATAGCCGCTCACTTGTGCATCGGCAAAAGCCAGCGTGGCAGCCACTTGCCTTAGCTGCTTGGACTGTTCCAGCGTGGTCTCCATATCCAGCCAACCAAAACCGGCACTTGAGCCAGCCTCGCCTTCTATGGCGTAAGGGTCATGAATCAAGCGCCCCAGCATCTGGAACCCTCCGCAGATGCCCAGCACCTTGCCGCCATAACGCAAATGCCTGCTTAGCACCTGCTCCCAGCCATGCGTGCGTAAAAAATCCAGATCGCCGCGCACATTCTTGCTGCCGGGCAATATGATCAGATCAGCCGCCGGGATGGCCTCATTTACTTTTACAAAATGAAAATCCAGCTGCGGATGCAGCCGCAGCGCGTCGAAATCGGTATGGTTGGAGATATGCGGCAATACTGGCACCACAACAACCAAGCGCTTTGCCTCGGCGATACTTTGTTGGCTGCGTTGCCCACTCGCTCCAGTATTATTTGTTCTTGGCACCGCATCTTCAGCCTCGATATGCATGCCATGCAGATAAGGAATCACGCCCAGCACTGGTTTGCCGGTTTCCTGCTGCAGCCAGTCCAGCCCCGGTTGCAGCAGTGCAATATCGCCGCGAAACCGATTGATGACAACACCAACCACGCGCGCCCTTTCGCTCTCGGAGAGCAGCGCCAGTGTGCCTACGATATGTGCAAATACGCCGCCCCTGTCAATATCGGCAATCAAAACCACCGGGCAATCCACCGCCTCGGCAAAGCCCATATTGGCAATATCATTGTCACGCAGATTGATTTCAGCCGGACTACCAGCGCCTTCAACCACGATACATGCATACTGTGACTGTAATCGCTGCCATGAAGTGAGCACAGCACGCATCGCTGTTGGTTTGTAAGCGTGGTAACCGGTAGCCTCCAGATTACACACCACCTTGCCGTGGATAATGACCTGACAGCCGGTATCGGAATTCGGTTTCAGCAACACCGGGTTCATATCGGTATGTGGTTCCAGGCCGCAGGCAAAAGCCTGCACGGCCTGTGCGCGCCCAATCTCGCCGCCATCTACCGTAACGGCAGAATTTAACGCCATATTTTGCGGCTTGAATGGCGCAACCCGCACCCCTCTGCGATACAATATGCGGCACAGCGCCGCCACCAGGGTACTTTTCCCCGCGTCCGACGTAGTACCCTGAACCATAAGTGATTTGAATGTCATTCGACCATTATCCCATTTTCATAACTGGCAACCTAGCCTTATACAAGACTGCATCAGCTGTAATCGCAGCCGTGCTACTCGATGCATTGTTGGGTGAGCCCAAGCGCTGGCATCCGCTGGTAGGCTTTGGTCGGCTGGCAAACCGGCTTGAGCTTCACCTGAACAAAGGCAGCTCACCGCAACGGTTGCGCATCACCGGGTTCATAGCCTGGCTGATACTTTTACTGCCCGCCGCCGCATTAAGCTATTTTGCATCATTCAGTGCATTGGGCTGGCTGGCTGATGTAGTACTGCTGTATTTTTCCATCGGCGCTCACAGCCTGTTTCTGCATGCCAGACAGATTTACACACCCTTATCGCAGCATAACCTTGCCGATGCCAGACATGCCGTCAGCATGATTGTGAGCCGCGACACTTCGCAGTTGAACGAATCAGAAATTGCCACGGCAGCCGTTGAATCAGTGCTGGAAAATGGCAATGACGCCATCTTTGGTGCCATTTTCTGGTTTCTGCTGTTTGGCGGTGCTGGCGCCGTAATGTTCAGACTAGCCAACACACTGGATGCCATGTGGGGTTACCGCACACCGCGCTACCAGTATTTTGGCTGGGCAGCCGCCAGGCTGGATGATTTGCTGAATTTGATTCCGGCACGTTTAACGGCTTTAAGCTATGCGCTGTGCGGACATACTGCCAGCGCCCTGCACTGCTGGCGAACCCAGGCCAACACCTGGTACAGCCCCAATGCCGGCCCGGTAATGTCAGCCGGGGCTGGCGCCTTAGCGGTAAAGCTGGGCGGAGCTGCCACCTACCATGGCCAGCGTAAACAGCGGCCGACACTGGGCTTGGGTAACGATGCTGATATCGCACATATTCCGCAAGCTATAAGCTTGGTTAAACGTAGCCTGGGTCTATGGTGCGCCATTATCGTTATTGCAACTATCATAAGGGGTGCCTATCTTGCTTGAACATGGCGGCAACTTAAGCCTTGCAGCAGTGCAATATGGCATCCCGCTTGAAAACTGGCTGGATTTATCCACCGGCATTAACCCGAACGGCTATCCGGTGCCGGACATTCCCCCCGCCATATGGCAGCGCCTGCCGCTGGATGACGACGGTTTGATAGAGGCCGCCTGCGCCTATTTTGGCTGCAGCACAGCCTTGCCTACCGCAGGCTCTCAGGCTGCGATACAGGTTCTGCCCAAACTGCGCCCGCCCTGCAAAGTAGCGATGCCTAGCCTCATGTATAAAGAACATGCACATGCCTGGCAGCGTTATGGTCATCAGATCTATGCTTTCACTGATTTGCAGGACGCAATTCTGAACGATGCGGACGTGGTACTGCTGTGCAACCCAAACAACCCAACCGCCAGCAGCTTTTCACCCGCTGACTTGCTTGACTTACATGCCAGCCTGCTAAGACGCGGCGGCTGGCTGATAGTAGATGAAGCCTTTATGGATGCCACACCGGAAAATAGCATCGCGCAGCATACACATCTTGAAGGTTTATTTGTATTACGCTCATTAGGGAAATTCTTTGGTCTGGCTGGTGCCAGGGTTGGCTTTCTGCTTGCCTGCCCACAATGGCTTGGCAAAGTACAAGAAGAACTTGGCCCCTGGTCACTGAGTGGCCCCAGCCGCTTTGTTGCCAAACAGGCATTAACTGATTTTGCTTGGCAGCAGAATATGCGTAACCAGCTTGCAGCCACCAGCCAGCGCCTTGCCGCGATACTCAGTGAAAATGGGTTAACGCCTCGGGCAGGCACGGCACTGTTTCAATTCGTGCCGACAAATGAAGCCAAACTATTGCAGCTTCAGTTAGCAAAACAAGGCATTTGGGTAAGGTATTTCCCAGAAGCTTCAGCTTTACGCTTTGGCTTGCCTACTGAGGATGGCTGGAAGAAATTGGAATCAACACTTAAGACAATTCTATAAATTAGCGATTCACGTAATGAATTCTGGGCACTTCATCATCAAACGAAATTTGCGTCACGCTGGCATGATCAATCACCATTCTAAACAAGCCTTTTAACGGCATATTCAGCACTTCCGCCAGCATTGCGCGAATCACGCCGCCGTGCGTAATAACCGCAATATTTTTACCTCGAGAGTGTTCGCTTACTTCCTTGATGAAGCTTACGCAGCGCTGATACAGCTGCGAAAAACTCTCGCCATTAGGCGGCGACAAATTGGCATAATCACTCGCCCAGACATCAAACACATCACGTGGAATACTATCCCAAGCCTGCATTTCCCAATCACCAAAATGCAATTCCTTCAAGCGTTCATCAAGCTGCATGTCACCTAAATCAAGCGCATTTGCCAACTTGGTACAACGCTGCAACGGGCTGGCGTACACTGCATCAAACTTTACGTGCGCAAGCTTTTCGCGCAGCGATGCCTGCTCAGCGTCGAAGTTATCCGATACGTCGACGTCACTTTGCCCATAGCAGATGCCTGAGGGTATATTCAATGAAGTGTGGCGGATGAGATGTAGCTTCATGATAATCAGAATTTACTGATCAAACCAAAATACGCAACAAAACCAAGGTAGAAAGCCAGCTCCGTGAGCTGCTGCATGGCACCCAAGCAATCACCGGTATAGCCGCCAATCCAGCGCTGGATTTTCTGACGCCACCAGAACCAGACAACACAGGCTGGCAGCAGCATACATAAGAAAAAAGTTACCGCGTTACCAGCTCCGACTTCAGCCGTGGAAAAATAGCAGAACAACAAAACCATAGGCGACAAACCAAATACCGTCGCAGTCAAAATATCCTGAACCTGAACCTTGCTAGCCAACGGTTTTGCTTTGCCGCTTGCCTTAACGTAGTTACTCGTTGCCATCACATAAACCGCGCACAGCCTGCTGGCCGCATTAGCAATGATCAAGGCATAAGCTACGAACTGCGCTGGCAAAGCATTCAAAAGCTGAAACTTGCCGAACAACATTAAAAACAGCGCAATAGCGCCATAGGTACCCAAACGGGAGTCCTGCATAATAGTAAGTATTCGCTCACTATCCCAGCCTCCACCCAGGCCATCAGCACTATCTGCCAGCCCATCTTCATGAAATGCACCGGTGAGATAAATAGTTGCCGCCATGCTCAGCAAGACAGCAATATCACTCTGAAAAACCCTCAGAGTAAGCACAAATACCGTTGCCCCCGTCAGGCCAACAATAATGCCAACCAATGGAAAATACCTGGCAGCATGATTAAGCTCCTGCTCCTGAAAATCTGGCAAATGCGGCACTGGAATACGCGTAAAAAACCCAACAGCCAGTAAAAAACTGCGCCACTGTTTGCTCAAAAAACTTAGCACGGCTCACCTGTATCTGATTTTTCACTCACGCCAGCACTCTCAAACGACGCCATCTCGTTTAAAAAATTCACCGCCGCTTGCACCAGCGGATAAGCCAGTACGGCACCGGTACCTTCGCCCAAGCGCAAACCGGCATCCAATAAAGGTTTTGCCTGCAGATAAGCCAGTAGCTGACGATGCCCGGCCTCACCGGAGCAGTGGGCAAAAACACAATATTGCAAAATATTCGGTTGCAAATGAGAAGCTACCAGTAATGCTGATGTCGCAATAAATCCATCTATCAATAACACGGCCTTATTCTGGGCTGCGGCCAGCATTGCCCCCACCATCATCGCAACTTCAAAACCACCAAACGTTGCCAGCACTTGCATAGCATCAGCATTTTTTAATTGATGTTTCGCCAAAGCTTGCTTAAGAATTGCGGTTTTTTTGGCCAGGCCAGCATCATCGAATCCGGTACCGCGGCCAACACATTGTTCAATAGGAATATTGCACAATACACTCATCAAACAACTGGCCGATGAAGTATTGCCTATGCCCATCTCGCCGAAACCCAGCACATTGCTACCGGCATTTATCTCGCTCTCAACCAGTGCAGCACCTGCCGCCATCGCCTGCGAGCATTGCTGCAACGTCATGGCAGGCTCTATTAGAAAATTCCCGGTACCAAAATCAACCTTGGCATGAATTAAATCCGGATGATCTTCAAACACATGATTCACACCGGCATCTACTACACGTAACTGCATATTATGCTGGCGCGCAAATACATTGATTGCAGCACCACCGCGCAGGAAATTCAATACCATCTGCGCAGTAACCGCCTGCGGATAAGGGCTGACGCCAGCCTCCACCACACCATGGTCACCCGCAAATACCATCAAAGTTGGGTTGCTTAATTGCGGCGATAACGTGTTTTGTATCAAGCCAATCTGTAAAGCGACCGACTCCAGCAGGCCCAATGCGCCCAAAGGCTTGGTTTTTTGGTTGATTTTGTGAACAAGAGCATCTTTAAGTGCTTGATTTGGCAGTGTGATATTAAATTCCATAACAACGGATTTTACATGGTTGGCTCTAGCTGGCTTAATAATATTAGAAAATTTGGAAATATTTTTATCCGTTTATTGGGAAGTTTGCTATAATGCGCGTCTTGCAAATATTTACCGAAGTTTGCGGACAGTTGTACAAGGGCCGGGTAGCTCAGTCGGTAGAGCAGCGGATTGAAAATCCGCGTGTCGGCAGTTCGATTCTGCCCCCGGCCACCACCATCCTCCCCAGTAAAAATCAAGCTTTTAAGGCGATTCTCACAAAATACGCATTACCCGATTTTACCCTAAAATACCTTAAGTTCCCCTATTTCACTGTGCTGAAAATGTGCTGGAGTGTGACCGATTATAGCCACCGGCGTTGATTTTTTATGTATGCAAGCATGTTGAACCGATCTTACTTAAAGCAAGCCATCGGTCAACCTTAATGATTTCATATATAATTGATCACATACTGTGGTGTGCATAATTACACATACGGTTGCATCCATCTTAGGATACGTCAACAATGCAGTTAATAAATAATTACCCAGAGGCAACATGATGGAGGGTGTATCAGTTTTGGATGAAACGCCAGATTTTTCTTTGGCGCGGCCTTTATTAAAATGGGCTGGGGGCAAGACTCAATTGCTAGGTGAGATTCTCCCTAAAATTCCAAAAAAATATAATCGATTCATTGAACCGTTTTTTGGTGGTGGTGCAGTATTTTTTGCAGAACGTCCAGAAAATGGCATCATTGCAGACAGCAATCCAGAGCTGATTAATTTATATCGTTCCGTAGCTGCGGATATTGACGGTGTAATTGCTCAACTTCGGCATTATGAGAATTCTGAAGAACTTTTTTATTCCGTTCGCGCTTTAGACTGGACGAGGCTATCTAACATTGAGGCTGCTGCACGCACCATTTTTCTAAACAAGACGTGCTTTAATGGCTTGTATAGAGTGAACAAATCAGGTCTATTCAATGTACCATTCGGTCATTATAAAAATCCGAAGATTATTGATGAATATTCTTTGAAAGCAGCATCTTTACTACTCAGTAAAACGACAATTATTTGCGGTGACTATAAAACTGTCCTAAAGGAAAATGCTCAGACTGGAGATTTCATTTTTCTAGATCCCCCATACTTACCAGTTTCTGAGTATGCAGATTTCAAAAGATACACCAAGGAGCAGTTTTACGAGGAAGATCATATCGATCTGGCCTCAGAGGTAAATCGCCTCCATGAACTCGGTTGTCATGTCGTTTTGACAAATTCCAATCACCCCCTTGTGCATGAGCAGTATAGAAAATTTAATATTGAAGTTGTGCAGACTAAACGGTACATCTCCTGTAATGGTAAGGGGCGTACAGGTGAAGATGTGATTGTTACAGTTCCGCCTAAGCCGCTATTTAATCTTCGTCTGGTTCCCATGCCACTTCCTGCGCAAGCAGTTAAATATCCATCAACTCGTTACATGGGGTCAAAAAACAAGTTGCTAACTGAACTGTGGGCGGTCGCTTCTCAATTTAATTTTGATACTGCGATAGACTTGTTCTCTGGGTCTGGTGTTGTTGGATATATGTTGAAATCACACGGCAAGACTGTTGTGAGCAACGACTATATGGCCATGTCGACGACCTTTGCTAAAGCATTGATAGAAAACAACGAAGTAACTTTGTCTCAGAATGAAGCCCTGGCTTTGCTTGAGCCTAAAAGGTCAGTGGATCGCTTCGTTGAAACAAAATTTCAAGGCTTGTATTTTAATGATGATGATAACCGTTTAATCGACATAGTGCGTGCAAACATCAAGACATTAAAAAATCCATACAAGCGAGCCATTGCCATGACAGCTCTGATTAGAGCGTGCATCAAAAAACGCCCTCGTGGCATTTTTACGTATGTTGGTCATCGTTATGACGATGGTCGTAAAGACTTATTAATGAGCTTTCGTGCGCAGTTTCTTGAGGCCATCGATACGGTTAATTCGGCCGTATTCAATAATGGCAAACAAAACAAAGCACGTAATGGTGATGCGATGACCTTGCAGAGTAGAGATGCCGGATTGGTTTATATTGATCCGCCTTATTATTCCCCGTTATCTGATAACGAATATGTCCGCCGCTATCACTTTGTTGAAGGCTTGGCTCGCGATTGGCAAGGTGTAGAAATTCAAGAACACACCGTTACAAAAAAATTCAAATCTTATCCTACCCCTTTCTCATCTCGCAAAGGGGCTGCAGAAGCGTTCGACATGCTGTTTAGACGATTCCGTGAGAGCGTATTGATTGTTTCCTACTCGTCCAATAGTCAGCCTACACTTGATGAAATGGTTGCCATAATGACGAAGCACAAGCGTCACGTTGAAGTTGTGCCAATTGACTATAAGTATTCATTTGGCAACCAATCGCACAAAGTTGGCGATAACAATAATGATGTCCAAGAATACATTTTTGTGGGTTTTTAAGGAGGCTCAATGCTAAATGTTACTGATCAAGAAAATATCTTAAAATCTAGCCAAGCTGCAAATCTATTGGTGCAAGATTTAAGTGAGCTTGTAAAGTCAAGTAATCCATTGCTGACTGAGATAGCTATTGAAATTCTGGAGCAGTCATTGCAGATCGAGAGGCGCTTAAAGCGAATTGAATCGATTGCAACGAGCGCAGAAAATGTGACATGAGGCCGTGGCATTTAGGCAATACGACCGTTCGTAGTCCATTTCGATTACGTGATGGTCTCGTGGCGCTTTCCACTTCTTCCTTACAAGGTGATTTGCGGGGACAGGATCAGGAAATTGCCTTGCGTCGCCTTTTGGGGGAGCATGGCATTGTTGAACTTGGAGACGATGAAACTTTTAGCGTGGGTCGCAAGTGGCGTTCTGCACTCAACAAATTAGGATTTCTTTATCCAGAGGTACCATCAACCTCCGGCATTTCTCAAAGTGAAATTGGCCCTGTTGACATGATTACACCCAATGGTTGGCGTTTAATTCGTGCCGATACGGTTCCTGCAATGCAGGAGTGTTTCTTGCGAGCATTGGCCGCACATTACATCCCATCGGCGTTGGAGCGGAAATTCGATTTTTCTGTTTTTTCGCCTTTGCGGCATACACTGGCTGTCATGCTGGAATTGGAACGGCAAACAGGTGAAAGTCGCCTTAATTTTATTGAGATGGCACTCGTTGTTCAACTAACCAGCAGAAATGATGCCCTAACTGATATTGTTACGAAAATACTGGATCTCCGGTCACGCAGGTTGGCTGCGTCAAACAGTCGGCAGTTTGACCGACAGGAGCGCGACGCAGCAGCAGAAGCACATGGATATGTCGCAGGAACTTTTAACGACTACGCCGATACAAATTTTCGATACTTAAAAGCAACAGGGCTCGTTCAAAGCAAAGGTCGCGGCTTATCTCTGGTGCCAGAAAAGCATGTTTTTATTGAAAAACTGATCCAAGATACAGGAATTCCAGATTCCGACCGTTCTTATTTTGTTACACTTTGCAATGGTGCAGTCCTGCCAACTGACAACAAAGATTCTGCACTAGCTGTTCTGGATGACTTATTGCTACAACTTAACAGACGAGGCATACCTTTTGAAATAGAAGGTAAACCAACAAACACCACTGCTGATATAGCGATCATTCGCCATCATATCGAAGAGATCTTGTCTGAGCATAACGAAGAGGAATATGCAGCCCGGCAGGCGGCGTCATGGGAGGAAATCGCAGCTTATATGGAACTTATCATCACCCGTCGAAACAAAAAGACGCTTTCGACAGGAGATGAAATCGAAGTACCACAGTCTGAAGCCCCAGCTTATTTTGAATGGGTTCTATGGCGTGCATTCCTGGCAATCAATAGCTTGGTAAACAAACCATATGAAGCGAGGCGCTTTAAAATCGACCAAGACTTTTTGCCTGTTGGCACCGCGCCAGGTAATGGACCAGATCTAATTTTTGAGTTTAATGATTTTGTTATAGTTGTTGAAGTCACTTTAACAGATAACTCGCGACAAGAGGCAGCAGAAGGCGAGCCTGTACGTCGTCATGTTGCCGACCTCGTTTCTCATTACAATACGCAGTCTGGAAAACCAGTTTACGGACTTTTCATTGCAAATCGTATCGACTCAAATACGGCCGAAACATTCCGAATTGGTGTTTGGTTTACGAGAACAGATGACAAAATGCAACTTGATATTATCCCAGTGACACTTACACATTTCAAAGCTTTCTTCGAAGCCCTATTTACAGTTGGTCGCGCAGAAGCAGAGTTAGTACGTGATTTGCTTGATCTATGTAGTAATTTACGTACAGAACATGAAGCCCCTGCGTGGAAGATGAAAATTGAGTCAACTATAATGCAGCAAATAGCCGCATTACTCCATTAAAGAAATTAAAGCTGCAGCCTGCTTTACACCACCACTTGCTTTAACAAACGCCTCTAAATCATCACCGTTTTCAATGTTTAATTGTTCTTTATGGACAGCTACTGTTTCAGTGGTCTCATTGAAACAACGAACCATGCCAGTTGAATAGTCAAGCTGAATTCTTTTTACGCCACCACTCATTAGATACTCCAATTTGCTATTAACAACCACGCCAAATCGATTATTTTTGATGTAGGGATATATTGATATATCCCCACTGATAAAAATCAATTTAAAAAATTCAAATTCAATTTATACAAAATCTAATCCTGACTTTTTACAAATTTCTATAGCCCACGCTTTTGTAATTCTGACCTGGATAACGATATCGCGTTGCTGAAGATGCCGGTGCAACTGAGGATGCTGGCGCATGTAATGATGCCGGTTTATTTCCCGCCCCGGATGACGACGATGAAGAGTGACTTGCGCTGCCACCAGTTTTTGTTGTCATCATAACGACATTGCCGCTATCACCAGCGCCACCAGAGTTTGCTCCACCTGTTGCAATGGCTGAAGCCATGTTGTCAGCAAGTCCCATCAACTGTTTGCCAAGCATGGCAAAAAATAACACCAGCAACGACATAAAAATCAGATCTTCCTGGACGACATTTGCATATGTCACAACCTGGTTAATAGCACCTATTGAAATTAAACCAACCAATACAGCAATCACTTTATAAAGCGCAGCTGAAATCATGAATTTCAACCAGCCATTGAATAGAAAACTCAAGTTAGGAATCAATAAAAACGGAATTAATATAGGGCCGAGCGCGAGCCCAATGTACATCATGACTTGTCCCGCATTGAGAACAAAAACAAACGTCAAGAGCGACCACAATATAAAAAATGCTGCAATCAACAATAAGACAGCACTAATCAAAGTGTTTATCGGATTTAATGCTGACTCAACGATAGCTCCCGTTACACTCCCCCCGTTTTTTACAGTATCAGCGATTGTACGAGCCAACGATACAGCTGGAATTGAATCTGACATTTTTTCAAGTACGGATTTCTGGTTGCCACTTGCCGGCGATATAACTTTATATAGACCTTTGATCGCATTAGAGTGTAAATCTACAATTTCAACTGTTGGATCTTTGCCATTAGTGAAAACATTTGCAACTGCTGGTATGGTATTTAAAAAGAAACCAGAGATAGAAACACCTTTAATGGGTGAAGTCCACCCCACCAGCATTGCAGAAATAATAGTAAAACTGATAAGTAATTTTGTTACATCAACCATGATTTTCTGACTGGCATCAATCATAAATAAACAAACTTTGTAGAAAAACATAATGCCAAAAAGTATACCCAACAGCTTAAACCCAATACCATCTGCACCACCTAGCTTGCCAATCATATCGCTGCCCACAACGTCCATTGCATGCAATACATCTGCCGTAGCAGCTTTAAATTCAATAGCCATAGCCAACCCAATCCTTAAATAAAAAGTTGCAGCAAAACAAAAAAAGGCAATAAGAAAATTACACATAAAACAAAAAGCATGAATCTGGCGGGACTCTCGTAATAGACCGTGATGAGCGCGTAAGCTAATGACTGTCTGAATGGAAAGTTTGTATTGGCCCCGGGATCACCAATAGCTTCAGATATTTTTTGGCGATCTGCAGCGCTTTCGATTTTACAAATTGCGAAAATCCATTTTTGTATTCTTGGCGTAGTTGTCATGTTGTTTACCATCCGAAAACTTTTTTAGTGTGCTCTTGCTGTTTGTTGATTCTTGCTTGGCGAGCATCTTCAATTTTTTTGATCTCGGCAATTCTCTCTTCTTGCACAGCTTTCTCTGCAACTTTCCCCTTGATTAGGTAAATGCTTGCAAGCGCAATAATCACCAGGCATACAGTAATAATGTGAATCGGTTTTATTTTTTCCATGTTTTATAATCCTTTAAATAAATCTTTGCGGCGCTCTTCAACGTCATATTTTTTACCACCAGATAGCGTTTTTATTGTGATCTCACGTTGTTTCTCCATCGCCTTCATTCGTTCCAGATCCACTTTCTGCTGTTCATGTAATAGCGCTTGCGATTGCTCTTTAGCCTGTTTGTCCTGCAAAGACTTCTCGCGCAATTGGGCATTCAGCTCCATTAATTCTCCGGCCATTACTTGATTTTGCTGGGCTAACAACTGGAACCCTTGAACTGCTCCTTTAACCTGATTAATCTGTGGCCCCATGCTCGCAAGTTTCATAGATTTTTCTTCAGCACGTCTTAATGCCGCCAAGTCCCTTTCGGCCTGCGCTTTATAAATCCCACCTTTGGTTTTGGATAGCAGCATCTCGGCATTAATGTATTGCTCTGGGGTCATCTTCAACGCCATCATCTCGGCCCGCCTGCGCTCAAGCGTTGTGTACGCCTCAGTAGAAGTTGTATAAACATCTGTTGTAGCCTTGTATAGAATATCCAAGTCTTTCAGCGTATCTTTGTATGGCTCCAATTTTTCGGCAATTACATCTGCAGGGATATTCTTCAAATTCTGCAACATAGTCGTGTATTGGCTTACTTGCTGAGCATAATCACGTATCTGGCCGGCAACCAGTTGAGATTGCTTGCTCACGGATGCTACCAGCTCTCCGTTATTCATCATCTGTGTAGCTTCAGTGGCTCCACCACTGCCTCCGCCACCTGCCATACTGTTTGCACCCATCGAAAACAACGCAAAAGCAAGGCAGGCTTTAAAAGTTAATCTATTCATAATTACCGAACCCGATAGTTAATAGTGTCGTTTGCATTTATGAGCTGTAACACATGTCCAAAAACCTGGTCCAACGGCTCGTCGATTGTTAATAAATTGAAAACGCTGGTTAAAACAATTTCTGTTGTGTGCCCAGGGTATCTCGATATCGCTTCTTTTGCATTTCCAAGAAATTGATCTAAACACTCTGCACCTATTTGCAGAGATGCAGATTCAAATTCGTCTTTACTACAATCACCGTCCCAATTGCCAGAGAAAGGCTGGTTTTCTACTTTATTTTTCATTTCAAAACCCATATCAACTCCTTAATTTACTGGATAAAAACACTTTGTAAACACTTAAATTCATTGTTATAAAAATACAACTACATAACAATGAAATATGTATTTCATTTACACTCTAGGCGAAAAAAAAGAGGCCGTCAAGCCTCTTTATAAATTTAACTATATGTTTTTTATAAAACTTTCATTGTCATAAGAGAACAACCAAGCATCTCTTCGACCTGATCTATTAATGTGTCGAATTTTTTGTAAATTTTTTCATTCTTAATTGCGGTTCTAACTCCAACCTCGCGCCCATCTTTCATTTTTACCAGCAACTTCCAATAGAGCGTTTCTGGGTCGCGTACAGCTATTAATTCCTCCACAACCTTAAGATCTAAATACATCCTTAAAATCTTTATCTCTACTAATTCCATTTAATAAAATCCAATTTTCATAATTTTGAAATATTGGTTTTATTCTACTAATTTAGTTATTAATAGTAAACTTTAAAACATGTGTTTATAAAATTGATAGCATTATTTTTAGATAACTTTTTATTACCTGATGGCGGGGTTACCCGTGCCCGAAGGGATGAATGCCCATAGGCACGCGTTGAGCTACATCAAGCGGGGTTTGCTTGATGTAGTGATTTATCGCGCACCGCCGCTTCAGCGGCGAGTGTTCAAGGGAAGTTTATCTAATTATTATCGCAAAACTTTTCCTACATCTCCCAAACGCCTGATAAAGCCAATTCTTTGTGGAATATCGGGCTCTACTTCTGATGATCGACTCCGTTTCCATTCATTTCTAATCAAGGTCTTAATTTGTTTTACCTGGCTACGTGCTCCAGCAAATCCCGGCGTGCGCCAAATTTCGTGAATCAATTGTCGCAGCTGATCGTCCCTCTTTGTTCTTATGTAACGAATTAGACTATCCCGCAGGCCTTCGTAATGAGTTTTTGAATAGCGCCACGTCCATGCCGGTTTGGGTTCCTCTGGCCTTACAAGCCTGACTAACTCATACCCACCAGCGATATGAATTCTTTCTTTGCTGGTTGCATCCTGCCACTTTTCTGCTTTTGCAGCTTCCGGCAATTCACCATCGGTTCGGCACAGCACCCAAAAAACAACCTGAGAGGATTCATCAAACCAAGCTAAGAATCTGAATGAAGATTGGCCTTTTTTTCTCTTTCTAAACTGCTCCAACTTTGACAGGCCAGTCTCATATCTGAGAGAAAATTTTTTTGCTAAAAACTTCGCTTTTTGCACTTCAATTTGACCAGCAATGTAATAGTGGTGACCGGTACGTACAAGGTCACAAATTCGCTGCATCCAAGGAGTTTTTTTAGTAAAAACAAACAATGCGTGATTATCAGATTTCATATGTATTGATACCAAATATAAAAGGATTTTCTGAAAATAGGATACTCAATATACTTAAGATTCCATAAAATCACACCAATGATATACTAAAATCATAATTATAAAGTGTTGACAAAGTGTTATGAAACATATTTTTCATTGACTTCTCAATTTATATACCACAGAATAAACCGTCACTTTTTGGGTATGCCAAACCTTCAAATTATCGGGGGTTAGCCACCCCAAACAACAAGCGCAAGGATCGGATGATCCAATTCAAATAACGCCAATTATTTGAATAGCACGGTGAAGCGTGGTGCTTCTAATAGAGCTCGCCACGCTACGCTGAGCGCTGGGATTTGAAACAATCCCTTCGACTCAATCTGAGTCATTGTTCTTTAATGAAATCAATATTGGGCGACAACGAAACGGGCTACCCAGTAATGGGATAGTGCCTGTCAGCCATGAAAGCTGGTATTCAATCCAGCCTAGGGGATGAGCAGCAATGCGCATGACCTAGCTCAACATGTAGGCTCAGGGTGTTCAGAAATGACATCAGCTAATCAGGAGAAATCTGAGGTTAGTTGCACCACAAGAAATTGTGGGCAGGTGGATAGCTTAAGCATGTAATTGTAACCCTTCAAGGGAGCATTTGAGAGTTTATGATGCGGTGGTGTTTTGGTAATCGATGATTTTAATTTTTAGTACACGAGTGTTTTTGGAATCTTTTACCGTGGAAACCCGCAAGGGGTAGGCTCAGAGAGCTAAAAAAATTAAATGAGATGACCGCTAAATAAGCGTAGTAGTGGAAGCACCCAAACCGTGAAAACGGTGGGTACCTGACTAAGTTGGGAAGCACTTAATCGAGCAGCTTGGCGGCTGCGTTGTATCGAAAAGTGTGGGAGATTTAGCAAGTAGGAGTGATGTAGTGGCTGACCAAAGCGGTCAATACATCAACCAGTGACGAACTGGGTACGAAAGCTGAAACCGTGCGATGTGCGTGGGGGATGATCCCCCACAATGTTGTTTGTTATAGAAGTGACTAATCGGGCTGGATGCTCGATTAGACCTGATTATCCTTGGCCGGACAATCAGAGCTTGGGTTGGACCCCAAGCGTATATTCCAAGCGCTGGCGTTGTTTAATAAAAACAACGAGAGCGTATAAGGCATTAATTTAATTATACGGATTAGTGAACCGATGATTTTATAATGTTGGAAAGTGCTTTAAACGAACTTTCGGAACTCGTCTAAACCGGGAAGCAGCGATTCACAACCGCGCCGTAAAGTCGGCAGCAAAGTGCCAGGTATTTATTTATCTGGCGACTGTGAAAACAGGCGAGCCACCACCCTTTAATCGGGGTGGTGGATTTCATTAAGGACATTAAATGCTAACTGGAATTCTTGTGTTTTTGGGGTTAACTGCTGCCACAGGCGCTAGCAATCATGGTGAAATTTCAAGTGCAGAATTTGTAGCTATTTTGTTGTTATTTTTTGTGGTTGTATTTCTATTTATGTTTAGCCATTGGCTCATTTTTATAATGTCTATTGATAACAAGCAAGGGCAAAGCAAAAAGAAAAAGATTGATTAACGTAGAGTTGTCACACAATGTCACGCGGCGTCACACGCTGTCACTAAAATAACGGAATTTTGAAATGCCATTTAAGCTTGATATACATATATCAATATATATGTATATCAATATATCTTTTTACTTTGACAACTCGTCTCTGTAAGCGTTGTAAATCGCGGTAAATGGTAGGAAATATAAGCGCGGCACTTCTTTAAAAGCTCGCTTAAATGAACGATTTACCTCGGAAAAAAAGTCTTTCATATCTTTGATATCCTTATTATTGATTTAGGGGTGTCGGATTTTTCTATAAGTCAGCTACAGACCGACTTGATATAAGAGGGCTATTTACATCATCCTGGCACGCCATTGCAGCTCTGGCCTCATCACTTGGATAATCATATTCCTGATCAAGCCCATTCATGGACAAATACATCCTTGCCACAGCCATTTCCAGAGCTTCTGCGGGGCTACAGTTGTACGATTGAGCCAGATTAGAGATCATGTCTTTTATGTTTTTTCCAAAACCAGTTTCAACATCATCCCTGGCAATAACCTTCACGAATTCAGCCTCTTTTTCCGTCAACCAGAAACCGTACTTTCTCTTACCCTCGCCTTGTTTCTTTGCTGCGTAGCGCTGTTGTCTCAATGAATTTGTCTTGTCCATTTTTTAATTACCCAGTTGCCATTAGAGTTTAATTTATACCGTTATATCTAACGTATGCAACAAAATTTTAGCATATTGATATATTGATTGCGTATTCTTACCTAAAAGAGCCACTCATAATAGCCTCAAAAAGGCCATCTAAAACAGTCGCAAAAAGCCACCCATAAATTACTTAGAACGGACGTTGGCGATTGGTAAAATTTAGGTTTAATATGGAACAGGCTAGGTACAACAGTCATTCACAAATTAAGCACGACAGGCTGCAACATCCGCAAAGCAGACTGTCAACTATAGAAGCTAACCGACTGTGATCGGCCCAAAGCAGCCATTCAAAGTTAGTCAAAATCTCTACCCAATAGCAAAAAATATACACCCGTGATGGTGAGTCGCTTACATATAATGCCCATAATTGGTTTCTGGGAGCAGTCGAAAGAGTTTTTATTGTTCCGGGTGGTTAGTTATCATTGTAATCCCCCCATATTTAGCCACAGCTAAAAGTAGGGGTTAAATTACGCTCAATCAATTGCCTTGGCGGCACACCGCCAATAGCTGAATGAGATCGCTCATTATTGTAAGTCCAAAGCCATTGAGTAGCCAGTTCTTGTGCATGCTCTACTGATTCAAACAGGTGCAAATCCAGCCATTCTTGTCGTACAGTGCGATTAAATCTTTCAATATACGCATTCTGCGTCGGCTTGCCAGGCTGCGTATACATCAACGTAATATGATGCTCATTAGCCCAGTCTATTAGCTTTTGACTAATGTATTCAGGCCCGTTATCACAACGCAATGCAGCAGGCTTGCCGCGCCATTCAATAATACGCTCTAACGAACGAATGACGCGCAAGCTTGGCAACGATAAATCCACCTCGATACCCAAGCCCTCGCGGTTGAAGTCATCCACCACATTGAAGGTTCGTAAACTACGCCCATCACTGAGGGTGTCACTCATGAAATCCATCGACCAGACTTGATTCTGCCTGGCAGGCACTTGTAATGCATCCGGCTTATCACGCTTGATTCTGCGCTTAGGCTTGATCCGCAGATTCAGTTCCAGTTGCCGATAAATGCGATACACCCGCTTATGGTTCCACGCAAACTGTTTGACGTTACGTAAATACATAAAACATAGTCCAAAGCCCCAGCGCCGGTGTGCGGCTGTGAGTCGTAACAGCCAATCCGCAATCACCGCATTCTCAGGGACATGCATGCCTTGATAACGGTAAGTGCTGATGCTGATATGAAACACCGTGCAGGCCATGCGCAGGCTGATCGGATATTTCTTTAAGGTTTGATCCACCATCTTGCGCTTGCAAGATGGTGCTATAACTTTCCCTCTAAGGCCTCCAGGCGTATTTCAGCTTTGAGGCGTTCTTCAGCATACATCTTTTTTAAGCGGCGATTCTCATCCTCAAGCTCTTTCATACGTTTCATAAGCGAGGTATCCATGCCGCCAAACTTTGCACGCCATTTGTAAAATGTGGCATCGCTCATGCCGTGTTCACGACAGAGTTCTGCGACTGATATTCCCTGCTCGTTTTGTTTCAGAATGTTCAGTATTTGTGTGTCTGTGTATTTCGAGGTCTTCATAGAAATTCTCCTGTGAATAGTTTACGAGAAATTTCTACTTTTAAATGTGACTATTTTTAGGGGGGATTACATCATGTTCAAGCAGTTTACGATACAGCAACTCGCAGACCTTTTGGAGTAATTTGGTCGTTGGTTGAAGCAGAACTCTGAAGCAAGATTAAGCAATCCTGCTTTATGTTTAATGATTGGGTTGTTAGTATGCAACATGAGCGTTACCTTTCTACTTTAGTTTGATTACGGATTCGACACCCATATCAAACTCGGTAACGCTCACTTTTACAAGTGAATTGTCAGATCAGATTGAGACTAGTTCACTTAATGCCTCCATTTATCCAAATAAATGGAGGTAGGTAAATATCAAAAATCGTTAATTGCTTGCTAAGAAGGATAGATAAATTGCCAATTTTAATCATATATGGGTGTGCAATATTACTAATATTTGCATGCATGAATCTTCCATATGGCTTTTACAATTTTTTACGAATAGTGGTTTTTATCTTTTTTTTAATTGCAGCCACAATATCATATGAGAAGAAGAGTAAGTATTTACCATGGTTATTCTGCTTAATAGCAATACTTTATAACCCATTATTAAAAATTCATCTTTCTAAAGAAGTTTGGATGTATGCCAATCTTCTTACAGCGTTTGTAATTTATATAACCTCAAAAAAAATACGTAATGATTAAATTAGACTGGTATTTATAAGTTTACAAAGGATTTTAAATGAACAACTTTAGGCGAGTAATTGCATTCATTATTGGTATCTGCGTATTTATTTTTGTGATGAGTTTGATACTTTATGTGTATAAAGAGCTTACTGGATACGATCTTGCATCTGACAACGAGGGCAGTAGTAGATATTCACCACCATTTTCTGGAATGATGAATATGGTGGTAAGTGTATCTTTGGGAATATTTGTGGGTAGTATGGTTTACGATAAAGTATACAGAATAAGTGATTTTAGTGATGAGCTATACGGTGTATTCTTATTCAGTTGCGGTAGCTTGGTGTTTATTATATTTAATCTTATAAAAGAAATGGCATTAGCACCGTATATAAGCTCTGGGTTGGTAGAGTCAATTAGTTTGATTTTAGATATTTTAGTTGTTTGGTGGGTATGGTGGTCTTTTAGTAAAGTAGAAAAACAACATAAAGAAAAAAAGTACAATAGTAGATTTAATTAGTAAACGCTTAACTGAGGCTTAAAAGTGTCTACTGTATCTTGGTCGATTCAATGGGTTAAGCTGCATACTGCACAACCTCTGCGACGAAAGGACACGCCGCCCTACAAAGTGTTTGATCGCGTTCGAGCGAGGGTGATTTTTGCCCATGTTCAAAGTTGCAGCGAACTTGGTAGATAACCATGAACAAGGCAACGATTTTTTCAACTGCGGTTGTTGCCCTACCAAACTCAACCATGTATTGATATGTGTCTTTGCCATTGTCTCTCATGTCAATCACAGGCATTGACATTAAATCATTAACTTCTTGCATATGTGTATCAAGAAGTTCCTGTGAGAATTGTTCATCGAGTTTTGAACGCAAAAACTCCGAGATAAGTTGGCGCTCTTGGCCGTGTCCCGCAAAAAGGTTGTTGAATCCTCGCCAGTAATTTGAGAGCGCATCGAAGGAGTCTGCGGTAGCTGTGCCGCGAGCCAACCATTCCAGTGCTTTCACGATTCTTCCCCTCGCGACCTAACGCCAGTTAACCGGCACGCATTAGCGCGTCCGAGCGAGGAGCGAGCATTGTTGAACTTATTGTTAACTTTTTTATCGTGGAACATATCATTGACTTACATTATCTAAAACACGATCAACGCTATTCCTATCCCAACTATAACCCAAACATTAATAGAGAATAGCGCGGTTGGAAGCAAGTAATTTTCTTCAGCGACTTTTAACCAAAAAAAGCCTAATGTAAGGCCAGCAATACTTCCTAAAACAGTCATTGTTAATATAGTTGCCACAATTCCAAAAAACCAACCTAGAATTGAGACCATACCTAAGCCAACGCCAATCCATTGGATCAAAGAGAAAATAGCAAAACCTTGAACATACGGATAAGGTGTAGTTTGTCGCTGTACCCATACAGCCTTCCAAAGGCTCACCCCTAAAAAAACAAACACAAAGAAAGTTATTTCAAACCATCCGATTTTAATATTCACTTTTATATCCTCGCTTAGATTCTTTGTTGAGCTAGCGTTCAAGGTCAGGGGCACTGTGCGACTTTATCGCGTAACGTCCCATGCACCTCAGCGTTAGAGTACTACGGTCGCTTGCTAAGCGCATACAGCAGCCACTCCGCAATAGTGCCCATGAATTGAATAGCCGCCCTTGCTTCAGCATCGGTAACGTTTGGAAGCCAAGGGCGGCCGTGACCAGTACCCGCCTTATTTCGCAAAGCATTTACAGAACAGGCGAGATCAAACATGGCCCTCTCAATTCTTCGCTGGGGAACCTCGCCCGGCTGCACCGGATGCTGAGGAGTTACAAGACCCAGTGCTACGTAAGCTTGGCCCAAGAGACCTTCGAAGTTGGCACCCCGGGGATAGGAGCCAGACTTTTCGACAAGAATGTGAGCTGCGGTTGCCTCAAGAAGATCTTTGCCCGTACCAGTGAGTAGAGCTGCGTCGTCAGCGCCGCGCTTGGCGCGGCGAACATATGCGTGAAGTGCATCAGTAAGTGCGGCACCGGACAAGTTTTCAAGAACGACAGCGTGTAGTTCGCCATCGCTTGTTAGAATGAAGCCCTCGGTACGAAATGCAGCGGTTGCATTTTCGATGGCCTCGGAACCGACGAAGTTCGGTGAGGTAGGCCGGAACCCACCACAGCCCCGAACGAGGGAAATGATGTTTTCAACAAGAGACTCTCCAGCAACAGCATTGTTCTCCAGTGCCCAATTGAGCGTGCCTCGCAATCGCTTGGCCTTTCCCACCAACTGACCTTGTGCTTTGGGATCACCTGCCGTGAGCCGGGACCGTTGAATTTGAAACTCGATATCGGAGTGGCTAGGCTCGCGAGTCTCCGTTTGTGCGTCGTCAACGAGACGCGCCATGGCAATGATTACGACATCAGTGAGTGGAGCTGGCATGGTGTAGTGCTCTAACAATTAATATAGAGACCCATGAGTCTCTATATTAATAATTGAATGTTCGTGGCACATGGCTGGGATCCCTTGTCTTTTCTTGGTTTTATTGTTTCTCGGTCTCTATATTGAAATATTTATATAGAGACGCGGCATGATTGGATTGATTGTAATTGAATTTGAACAATTATTGAATAAATGACTGACCGATTTGTCCCCGCGTTGCTGCCTGGCAGCATAAATACCTGTGAGGCAGAAATGTGTCGTAACCAGCTTTTATCTAAAATTTCATTTGAGAATTAGGAGTGGCCGCTATTGCAAATCATGGTTGGCTCTTTTGCGATAAGTTTAAGTGGCCTTTTTACTAAGAATACGCATTTTTATAATCTGATGCGTGGTTAAAATAAAAAAACCACACCTGGCTAAAGATGTGGTTTTGGTTGTCATTAGGTAACAAACAAGGGTATTAATGACAAAATCGTGGTTGAAGAAGCGCATGTGGCATCATCAATTGGCCTCCACACCCAAGTCATGCAATGGTAGTGGTGAGATTACAGCTCAATTGAAGAACAGGCTAGATATTAGCTGTATGTTTTCCTGTAGGAACAACAAACAACTATAAAATGATTTTAAAGTCGCGATAGTGCAGCTGATATTGTCCGACGTGCATAATCGGTTGGGTTATGTTTACGCGAGCGACTTGATTCAGCCAGCGCAACTTCAAGTCGACGTGATTCGGCAATATAGTCTAGTCCACTGACCTTGAAATACCTCAAACGCCCAATGACAAAACCAAAATCAGATTCGCTCTGGCTCTGGCTGGTGCCAATGTATGTGCCGCTGGCAGGGGCTGGAGCACAGCCCCCCGCGGGGGGAAGAGCTTCCAATATTGGCGCTGTGTTGAATTTAGGTAAATTGATATCTGGCAAGGCTGACAAACTTGTCCAGAAATCTTTGCCAGGTTTCCTGTTTTTAAATCCGGGGATCCTACCGAACTTGCAGCCCGCAGTTGATCCTACATCCCCACCAACTTCATGGGTTAACACGCGCTGGACTTCAAAACGTTCACGTAAATCTAGATTACGATTGGCTAGCAAGCGAGACTGGAAGTTGTCTGGTGAGGTTTCGACGATGAGGCACTGATATTTTTCACTTAATGCATCAGCCTTGGCAAAGGACAAATCATCCAAAAACAGCCAGGGATGAGGTGTATCGGGTTGAGGTCGAATAAAGATGTTAGCCTCATTCCTGGCATTCTCAAAACGAGCCCAAGCAAGGAAATCCTTTTCTGTTGACCAGGTGTGTTTAATCATTTTTTCATTTTCTCTGCCAACATGTCGCAGCGCAGCGATCTCCAATAAATCACAGTATTCTAATAAAACATCAATCATGGTTTCAGCTGGTGAGTTTTTCATTTTTTCAAAGTAAACTTTCTACCCCCAAAGGGGGGGTGTGCTTTAATCCCGCTTACTAAAATCTTAATAAAAGATTACTATCAATTACTAGTGGTTGTGGTTAATTTTTAAAAATCCTCGCCAGCATTGAATTTCAGCGTATGTTCATAAAAAACAAAAGGCATATAAGTCGGAATTTTAGGACACATGAGTCGGAGTTTCAGGACATAAGAGTCGGAGTTTCAGGACATAAGAGTCGGACTTTTTTGTCGCAAAAGGCATATGAGTCGGAAAAATTTATCCACAGCTTTTTTTCATACCCTTCGGTTTTTCCTTACAAAAAAGTTTTGCCTTCTCAGCCCCAGAACTTAAGTCTAAAAATAACTCCCACCCCCCCAGCGCATTGAATCTCAACACTGCTGGGGAAAGCGTGCAACGAACCCATCTAATAAAATCTTTCGCATGACTTCCTGAGTTTTCAAAAATATATTTTGCGGTCAGCGGGAATGGTTTTGTGTGTCGACAAAAATAAAGATGAAGCCAAAGAGCTAGCTGGTTGTTGCCCAAGTCACCCCTCTCCCTCAAATTCACAAACGTGTGTCCTTCAATCTTAAATGCCGTACGGAGGGTCGCATCGATTGAAATCTCAATCATTTTTTTGTTGCCATTGCCAAAAAAAACAGGAGACAGCCCGGAAATCAGCCTGCAAAAAAACGGCGGCATTTCTGGCCTCAACAATATCACCTCTGCCAGATAAAGGCGTTTTAAAGTTGATTCGAGGCGATCGTAGGCACCTGGCGGAACCTTGCCATATCCGTATTCTTGTTCAAGAAATTGATGCATTGGTAGCCAAATGTTTTCACCAATTTTGTTTTTTCCGATTGAGAACATTGCAACAATCCGCAAAAGAACGTTCAAATCTGCTTGGCTCAAGCTGTCACCAGAAAAATAAATTTCGCATTTTCTGTCGCCAGCCTTAACAAGCTGCTCTTTTTGTTCTGTTGATCGCGAAGATGCTGAAAACAGGCTGTTTTCAGTGAACACGTTGGGAACCACGGAAAAACCGTCAAAACATTTGGGGACGTGCTGATTGATGAATGCAGCCTGATCGGCAATCCTTTTGATTGCTAGCTGCTGGGTTTTAGGTGGATTTGCAGTCATGCCACACCCCCTCGCACTTTACGGCCAGGCTTCCCCTTCGCTTCAGGAGTTGGTTGTGCTTGCTTTCTCGCCTTTATTTCAATCCGAAAAAATTCAGCCACTTCTGGCGGTAAATTGGTAAGCGATGATTCAATCACCGCGTCGATGAAAATATCAACAGCGACAACGGGAACCATAACCATACCATTGATTTTATGCGTGGGAAGCGGAAATTTCTCAGCATCAAGCCAGTTACGGCAGGTTTTGGGATGAAGGCCGACGCGTTGAACAGCGTCAAGAAATGTAATTAAAGCAGGTGTATTTTGTTTTTTTTGAAGGTCGCTCACGATAAATTTCCATAATCAAACCTCCGCCTAAACTGAGTCCAAGCGGAACAATGATTTGGCAAACTACCGTTCTCACGCCCATTGAAGGGATGTTGCAACGCGTTTTCTGTCCGCCGCCAAAAAATGACGAACAGTTTTTAACGAACCTGTATGAGTTAAATTATATATAATGGATTTTAATTATGCAACAGGTAATCTAAAATTATTTATAATAATCAATTAGTTGCAAAACACTTTGTCAACACTTACGAATCACTTTGTGCCTACATAGATGAGGCGCTACCAATCAAATATTTCCGATTTTCAGATGTCGCAACAATCCAACGTCATAAATTGACTACTTCATCCAACCTTGAAACGCATAATAATCATAAAAAAAGGATTTCTTGAAATAAAGAACCCCGCCGCAAGTAGTGGGGTATTAACTGCGTATCAACTCCGCTGGCTTTCAGCCAGCCTTCGCCCCAAGGTGCGAGGAATTGAACCCAAAGAGACTAAATCGAGAACAGCATTGGTTACGAAATTATTTTAGAATAGGAGACTATTCTATTTTAAATTAATACATACTGATGTCTTCTAATCTTGCGCACCTCCTTTCATCCGAATCTCATACAAGTCACCCATCGCGTCTGGATTTCTATGATATAAAAGATACCTTTCTAGCCCCTGGATATTGGGTTGCTTATTCTGCGAAGGCACTTGATGAAGGACTTGAAGATAAGAACTTATGCTTTCCATCTAAAGATTTAGCAGGTTATGCCGCAGCAATAGGTTTCTCAAGGCTACTGTGGGGGGAAGATAACTATCAAGCCCACCGGGTGAATGAAGGTAAAAATTACTCCACATTAACATTGTTAGATCAACCACAAGCTACTGACCGAGCAACCGAACATATAAATAGCTGTGTCCGGTTACTTATCACTGATGAAGAGCATCAAGTTTTTGTTTCAAGCTTATGTGATGTTATTGGTGATCTTCATGACAACGTATGGTCTCACGGACAATCTACAGGTGTATCAATGGCCCAGAAATGGCGTAATGGACGAAACGGTTATTTTCTCGAGTTCGCCCTTGCAGACTGTGGATTAGGGTTTAAAAGAGAACTAACGCGCGTGGGGATGGAATTCGCGAATGACAGAGAGGCAATTGAGTGGTGTATTCAGGAAGGCAACTCGACTAAAAAAAGAAATACTCAGGATGATTTTGCACAACGTTTACCTGGTGACGTAATTGGCAACCCTATCCCAGGTGTTGGTGTGCCTGTTGCAAATGACAATCACCATATGGGGTTAGGTTTGGCAAAGCTTGTAGATTTGGTGAAGCGGTACCACGGAGAACTTTGGCTTGCATCTGGAACTGATATGCTTATAATTGCGTCTAATGGTTTGCAACGTTATGAAAAGATTGAATTTCCTTGGAATGGTGTGGCTATAGCATGTAGGTTTTGTACTACTAGAATACAGCCTCTGTTAATTGAAGAAGACCCCGATATCGCAAACCTGATGCAGTTATTAAGGAGCTAATATGAACAACATTCTAATTCACGTGGAAGGTACTGATCTGTCATCGCGCAGAACAGCTGCCGTTGTTCGGCAAAAAATCCTAAATGGAGTCAATGAAGGAAAATCAATAGTTGTAGACCTAACTGACGTTAAATCAATTTCAGAATCATATGCAGATGAAGCGTTCGGCGTAATCGTTGCCAATCAAGGCTTGAACTGGTTTCTTAAAAATATTCATATTGAATCTCAGAGAGAGCCAGTCATCAAATCAATTGCTTATGCCATCAACAGAAGGCTCAAAAGCCAGAACCTGAAAGCGAGAGAGGCAATTGCTATTCCAGCTTAGTGATTGACAATATCCATAAATAACTTCATGGCTGCTAAATTACGCTTTAATTAGACCTTATCAGCTTTAATTAAGAAACGTACTCTTAATTGTGCTACTCAAGCACTTGATTGTTTTTTTGCCAGATGCTGCTCGAGCTTAAGCGCTGCATTTCCCATATCTTGCTGATTGTATCGATTCAGCATCCGTGAATCAGAGTGGCCAGTGATCTTCATCAGCTCATGCATTTCAAAAACCTCGGCAAGTCGGCTGGTAGCCTCGTGCCGTAGGTCGTGATAGGTGAAATCAACCAGAAAACCTTCGACTTGTTCATCTCCAGGTACATCGCGTGCATACATGCGCTGCGCCCGCTTAATTGCACGATTGAACGATTGGGTGAGCGCAGAGTAAGTCGTTTTGAAAACCTTGCCCTTCCTGATCTTCACAACATTGCCGCCATCTTCCCCATTTTTCAAAATCTCGATGGCTCTTGGTGACAGCGGTACCTCTCTGGATTTTCCGTTCTTGGTCTCGCGCAACGTCACCACTCGTTTTTCAAAATCAACATCGGCCCAGGTCAATTGAAATGGCTCAGCCTTGCGCATGGCAGTCTCGATTGCAAACTGCACCAAGCGAATGACTTCCGTGTTGCGGTTCCTGGAAACCGACGACTTGAATTTGGTGAACACATCCGCACTGGCGTCTTCCAGGGCGGCCATCAGATATTTTTCTTCAACCGGCGATAGCCTGCGATCCCTTGAATTGTTGACCTTGGGCTTGGTGATCTGCTTCACCGGGTTGATGCAATGTATCCCCCAGTCCTTCAGTGCAACCTCAAACAAATGGCTAATGATCGAAAGCTGTTTGTTGATCGTGGATGGTGAAAGGCCTTCCCTGCCCATGTCATCCCGATACTTTGCCACATCAAACGGCTTCAGCGTTGCGAACGATTTATCGCTAAGTTTTTTATTTTCCATGAGCCGCTTGATGCGGTTAGCCTCCTGGTAACACCCCCTCTTCTTCGGCGTGATTTCCTCAAGGTATTTTTTCAACCCCTCACGAATGGTCAATGCTTCGGCCTCGGAGAGATCATTGAAAGTGCCTCGATTCATCTTTGCTTCAAGATCAACAGCCCAAGTCTCAGCGTCTTTCTTTGTAGCAAATGATTTGTATTTTTTGGGCTGTCCCTTTTTCCTGACAACAGCCTGCCATTTACCGCTTTCAAGTTGCCTGATCGTAGCCATTTTTTCTTCCTTAGTGTGCTCAGAGTGTGCTGGATTGAGCATTTTATGATATTGTACACGTCTAAAAGGCTTACACAGCAATGATTACAGGAGATAAAAGAAAATAGGATTGAAAATCCGCGTGTCGGCAGTTCGATTCTGCCCCCGGCCACCATCTAAATTAAGCTCACTACAATGTGGGCTTTTTTTACGTCTGTATTTTATGAATAATCGTGGTCTGCCCCTATTACTCGACCTCAATAGCCAAGTCTGGGTTATCTGGAATATTTTGGAGTCCATGAAAGTTCGCTGTTTGGCTATACAAGAATTCGCGCATGTAAAACGAGTGAGAGAGGCGAACCCTCCCAAGCGTTTCTAAGGCATCTACAGATAGCGGTTTGCGCATGAAATCTACAAAATTAGGGCGATTCAGTGAAAAGTATTTATAAATGATAAAAGTCTTCATAGTTAGTACGGAATTAAAATCTGAACCTTGAATTGAATTATCTAACATAATGGATATAACCGGCCAGCAACCAGAATTTTTGAAGTTTTGAAAATTTTTCGAAATTATGCGAGAATCTAAGAGTAATTGAACTCATCTGCAGTACCTCTTGCATTTCACTAGCCATACAATTAATTAGTAGGCGTTAACACCTTGACTCCACCTATATCGTCAGATATCAACGATATGGCTCGTTCTTTCATCGGAGAATAAAAATGGATAATATCCTTATTGTTTCAGATAACGCTTTAACCAACAGCGCTCTTGAAACAGCACTTAGAAATGCTCATTTCCCAATTGGTATTATTAGCGTGCTGGGAATACTTGCAATGATAGGTGGCGCCAGTTATTTGGCCAAACAGTACAATTTTTTATTATTAGTGATAGATACTGATTTTAAAAAACGCTTTGGCTGCGTAATAACAGAAATGAGTGCAGCCGTTAGAAATTATTCAAACCATACACCGCTGTATTTAATATTCGCAGATGATTATGATCCAGCGTTCTTTGACTGGTTACCACATTCGAAACGACTATTCCAAAGTATAGCCAACCAAAGCAAATTAGAAAGTGCGATAAAAGAAATACTTCAACTTGAAGCAACCATAAAAAATTGAGCGCACAAGTGGAGAGAAGTATATGAAAGTTGGAATCATGGGATTTGGTAAAACGGGGCGTGCAGTTGCTACCGTATTACTAGAATCAAAGAAAACAAATCTTCAATGGGTGGTTCGTCAATCTACGCGCCTAGAACACCGGTCTGTACCTGAGTTTTTAGGAATTGAGTCTAAAGAGCCTGGATTGATTTATTCTAAAGATGAGTTCACGATATCAGAGTTACTTGATCAGCATCCTGTGGATATTATCGTAGATTTTTCTTCAGAAACCGGACTAGATTACTATGCGGATGAAGCTGCTAAACGAGGTGTAACCATCGTGAGTGCAGTATCACAATACAGTGAAGAGCAAACCCAGAAGATACACAACCTGGCAAAGCAAACCTGCGTGCTGCATTCACCAAACATCACACTGGGAATAAATTTTCTGATCATTGCAGCCAAGATTCTTAAAAACATTGCTCCTTACACCGATATTGAAGTGATCGAAGAGCATTTCAAACTAAAACCAGAAATCTCTGGCACAGCCAAGGTAATTGCAAGTGAATTAAATCTTCCTCAAGATAACATCAAATCGATCCGAGCTGGTGGCATTATTGGTACGCATGAAATCTTATTTGGCTTTCCATATCAGACAGTACGCCTAAAACATGAGTCAATTACTAGAGAAGCTTTTGGTAATGGTATTTTATTTGCAATAGAAAACTTACAAGGTAAGCCAAAGGGTTTTTATAGTATGGAAGATTTATTAATTCCATTCTTCAAACTCCAAGACCATGAAGCCGATTATATTAAAGCGAAGAAAAGACCGTGGTGGCAGTTTTGGGCAATATAATGTGTACCAACTCAGGCCTTATCTGACAGTGACCGTGATAATTTTGTCACCCCTGACGAGTTTTAGCGAGTGAAGACGGGCCTAAAACAATATATAAATGATGTTTTTTAAAGTTGAACACCCGCGTGTCGACAGTTCGATTCTGGCCCCAGCCACCATCTAAATTAAGCTCACTACAATGTGGGCTTTTTTTACGCCCAGGGGTAGAACTAAATTAGTTTTACGCACTTGACGATGTTTAGCATCATTTCCTGATAGTCAGTAATAGCATTCATGGCTTGGATTATGTTGCAGAGTACGCCGTGTTGTTCAGGCGGCTTGCTGCATAACGGTGACTACTTTTAGACGTCTTGACTGACCGTTCGGAAATGGCCAATCGATAGACTGACCTTCACGCAGCCCAAGCAATGCAGCGCCTACCGGTGAGAGTACAGAAATTTTTCCGTATTTGATATCAGCGTCTTCCGGGAAAGAAAGCTCAACCTCTCTAGTTGCTCCATTACTTTCATCCAGATAGATGACACGAGAATGCATTCTGACAACGTTAGTAGGCACCTGGTTTGCCGGCATAACAATTGCTCTGCTTAACTCATCACCCAGCAGTTCATCATTTGCAAGCATGGACAGTCGAGTGTAGTCCTGTTCCGATAGTATTAATTTTTCAAGTTCCATAATTATTGCGTTCCATAACATATAAAAAAATGCCCAGCGTCTAACGTGGGCATGACTGAATAATAATGAGGATTCTGTATAAAAATAAGACCGTTCAAGCGCACATGACTGTTTCCATTAAAGATACAATGAACGCATGTACGATTTGAATTTAATGTTGATATTTGCGCATGTAGTTAACGAGCAAGGCTTTTCTGCGGCTGCGAGAAAGCTTGGTATGTCGAGATCTTCAGTCAGTAAAGCTGTTGCCAAATTGGAACATGCCTTGGGAGCTAGCCTTCTCAATCGAAGTACCCGTCATCAGAGTTTGACTGAGGTCGGCGTGGCCTTTTATGATTACTGCACGCGTATCAGTTACGAAGCTGATGAAGCGCATAAGATGATAGAGAGCCTAAATACGCAGCCACGCGGTGTATTGAAAGTTGTAGCATCTGTCGCTTTTGGTACGCTTCATATTGCTCCAGCTATTGGGGATTTTATGCGGCGATATCCTAAACTCGATATTGATATGACCATTACTGACCGCGTTGTTGATCTGGCAGAAGAAGGCTACGATGTCATCATCAGCATTACACGGGATCCTCCAGAGGCACTTGTTGCAAGAAAGCTTGCTCCAATTCGACGTAAACTCTGTGCTACGCCAGAATATTTCAAAGAGTTTGGTGAACCAGCTAACCCAGAAGATCTTGTGAAGCACAATTGCCTGGACTATATTCATTCTGGCGATAAAGGCATGTGGCGCTTTTCTGGTCCAAACGGCGAGGTGTCTGTGCCGATTTCTGGCAGGCTGCGCATCAATGACGACGAAGCTTTATCACAGGTGGTTTTAAACGGTTTTGGCCTCGCACTTCTGCCAACTTTTATTATCGGTAGAGATATTCAAGCCAAGCTACTAAAGTCAGTCTTGTCTGAATATATTCCGGTTGAGCAGCATGCATATGCATTGTATTTGCCAAAACGCAATTTACCACTCAAGATCAGAGCGTTGATTGATTTTCTTACAGAGCGTTTTGGTACAGAGCCCTACTGGGATCAGGAATAATTTAAGGGAACGCAGCTCAAGGTTTAAGTGCAAAAACACAACTTAAAACTGCCTAAATTAAAACGCCTCCGAGGTAAACAACTCTACAGAAAATAAATATGGATAACATTGGTTAACAGTAACTAGATTTCAGAAAATTACAATGCCACAAGCCATTGATTAAATTATAGTTATACTTCGTTAATGATTTTTAAAATCCGCGTGTCGGCAGTTTGATTCTGCCCCAGCCACAATCTAAATCAAGCTCACTTTTAGTGTGCTTTTTTACGTCTACATATCACACAAAAACATCGCCTGCCCCTTCTTATTTTTTAAACTTGATTCCGGTCAAGTAATTTAACGAAGTTATTTACTATCATTCAGTTGCAGTACTAATCAATTATTTGTTTAGTCGATCAAGTATTGTTTGGCTGTATTTATTTGAAACAACTATGTAGGTATTGATATCTATGAATATCAAAATAAAAGCTCAAGATTATCGAAAGTTACCATTGGTATACTCTTGCTCGGGATGTTCAAGTGCAGCACAGGCTGCGAATTATATTGCCCTCAAGCTTGACCGTGAGGGCGATGCAGAAATGTCTTGCATTGCCGGCGAGGCGGTAACGTGTCACATTTGGTGAACATTGCGCGGTCGGGGCGGCCTATTATCGCTATTGATGGCTGTCCGCTATCTTGTTCGCTGCATTGCCTTTCTGAGCGAGGCCTTAGCGCTGATTTGCATTTATTGCTACATGAGCATGGCGTTAAAAAACACTACCATGCCGAATTTGATCGCACACATGCTGATCAGATCACAGCTGACATTGCAGCAAAGGCACGCCAGTTAAATTAGATCATTCCATGACCCGCGGCTTTGAGTAATGGGCGTAACTGTTAAAAAATTCATTCGAAATAATATGCTTACTTTACGAAAGATAAATATGTTAAATAATCATCTACATTTAATTCCTGAGCAGATTTATCCATTTGACGCCCGTGGGGTAGCCAAACGTTTTCGCCATGCGGCAATTTTTGGTGCACTTGATTCGCTGACTAGCGGTGAGACCATGCGTTTCATCAACGACCATGACCCATTGCCACTGTTAAATCAGTTAGAACAACGATACGGAGCTGCAGTTACCTTTCAATATAGGCAACGTGAACCCGGCCAGATTGTGATTGATTTTATTAAAACTTAGCCTTGATTAATACTTAGCCATGATTAAATAAACAGCCATATGCTGCGATGATCACAAATCAAGCATCATATAAATATTAACTACAAAACTTAAAATTAGTATGTCGGCAGTTCGATACATTGCCCGGCCGCAATCTAAATTAAGCTCACTTTTTAGTGGGCTTTTTTACGTCTATTAATTGCGCAAAAACGTCGCTCAAATTTTATTTAAAGTAGCCCAGTTGCTGGGTTAGGGTCACGACCAGCCACCTTTATTCTCCCAATAGCAAAAATCGGCATGACTTCTCATGCAAAAACAACGCTCTGAAAGGATATGCCGATTTTTACTAGAGATGAGTAACCATGCTCATTATAGTGATATTGCATTAAATATTAATCAGATAAAGGACAGTCAACATGGACAAGCAATCCACGGAGGTACGCTCACTAGATCAGTTGTCAAAATCGGCGCCAAAGGGACCTGAACATTGGAATATTGGTGGTGCTGGCAACGGTTTTCAGATTGTTACCGCAGCCAAGGCTGCGCTGGATGATCTTGGCGTGGAAGACATCTCGTTCACTGTGTACGATCAGCATTTCGGCATGAAATGGGCTGGCGGCCGGCCTCATGCCTTTGGCGGAGCTGGTCAGACTAAAGAGTCATTCGCTCGCATGGTGGAAGAATATAATCGCCGCGGCATCCAGTTCAATCTGGTCTTCAGCAATCTGTTTATTGAGGAACAGCATCTCGGGGACAAGCGCTGCAATTGGATGCTAGAACATTGCTGTCGTCCCGGTAATGGTGTAATTATCGCGAGCCATGTGCTGGCGCAATATGTACGCGATAATTTTCCCGACTATCGCATTGTGCACTCGTTAACACATTTCAATAAAGACCCTGCATACTACTACGAACACAGTGATCTGTATGACGTGTTCGTGCTGCCGCCGCATCTCAACTACCGCGCGCCACTGCTGAAGGAAATGCTGGAGAAGCTTGGCCCGGAGAAAATCGAAGTTCTGGTGAATGAAACCTGCTTTCGTGAGTGTAATATCCGCCAAGAACACTACGACCTCATCAGCAAAGCCTGCCTGGAGGATGACTGGGATCTTTGGGAAGATCTCACAAACGGCTACTGCCAGCGTGCGCATGCAGATCGCTTCTTGAAGGTTAATGATCCAAAAAACGTTAATCGCATCAAAAACTTCACACTATCGCAAGAAGAAGTCAATGGACTCAAGGCGCTCGGCATCCAGAACTTTAAGCTCGCTAACCGTCAAGTACCAAACCAGCAATATGGCAAGTGGATGGACTACTATCTGTTTGACCGGCTAGGGGTCTCAACGACACTATACGTTTACGAGAACTACTATAAACCTGCGGCCTTTTTCGCAGGACGAGGTTAAACCTTTAGCATCAACTCGTACAAGGCGTATCGCAAGCGGTACGCCTGACTCGTTGCGCATTTTGAAGAGAAACGCCATTTAAGACGCTGCATCACTGAAAGCAAATACTCATGGTGAAGGGGAATAGCCGCATCAATATGCTAAATTAACTACACTCCCTTAAAGATTAATCTATAACAGTGTGAAAAATAAACCCCATTACGATTACAATCACTTTCAAATACTTAACCTTATAAGTGATTAAAGCTTGAAGCGATACACAATCTTCAACAAGCATGTAATGCAACTATTATTTGCCTGCTGCATTATTTTTACATTAGTGATGGCGTTTATACCCATTACAGACATCCCCAGTGCATTTAGCTTATGGGATAAAGCGCAACACGCGCTGGCTTTTACTGTACTCACTATCGCAGGCAGTCTGGCATACCCCAAACTTACAAAAGTAGTTTATATAGGATTAGTTCTATATGGCGCGGCTATTGAGCTTATTCAAAGCACGCTTACAACAACACGCTTTGGTGAAGTGTCTGACTTATTAGCAGATGGCGTGGGAATAGCAATAGGATTTGCTGTTTACTTTGTAGCGCGTAAAGTCATTAAAGAACATTCGTAAAACCATTACTCAATGCGCCTAAGCGCTGCTTCATGTCGCGAGCACTTGCAACACCTTAAGTTTCTGTAGGGTATTACCCAACCTGCCACAGGTCCTATCTTATTCGACCAGTTCAAGAACCCTGGCAATCATATTTTTGGGCCTTTTCACGCCCGCCTCACTATAAAAATATCCTTAAAATTCAAATAAAAAGGCTAGTTCAGCCTGTGCTTTACTATTCTCAACATCATTCAATTGCTGGCAATCACGAAAAATTATCATTTTTAATATTTTTGCATTTTAAGTGTAAAATTGTGATCAAATTTTAGATAACTATCTTAGTGCGTAGTGATAGAAAATCTGTTTCACATACTCAGATTGAAGGATGAATAACCGGATTTGCCCTGCTAAAACCAAGGAATACTACTAAGGCTTATTAATAAGCCTTAGCCATAAAAAACCAAGCAATCCCGCAGTTAAAGAAGCAAAAAGAATAGCCATTTTTGCGGCGTTTATAGTTAACGAATCACCCGCAAAAGCCAGGTTGGTAATAAATATGGACATCGTAAAGCCGATACCGCCAAGCATACCCGCACCTATGATATGCGGCAATTTCAAGTCTGACGGTAACCGGCAGATGCCAATAGCAACCGCAGCAAGACAAAACAAGGTAACGCCTAACGGCTTGCCTGCCACCAAGCCCATGGCTATACCAAGACCATTTGTGCTCACTAGCCCCTTTAGCCAATCCGCTTCAAAGATAATACCGGTATTTGCCAGCGCAAATATCGGCAAGATTATGAATGCCACCGGCTTATGAAGAAAATGTTCCAGCATATATGAAGGGGATTGCTGATCACCATCCTTTGCCGAAAAGGGAATGGCGAATGCCAGCATAATGCCGGCAATCGTTGCATGTACGCCTGATTTAAGCATTAAAAACCACATCAGAATTCCGCCGATGATGTATGGCAAAAGCGTCATTACCCGCAAGCGGTTAAATACAATAAGCAGCGCCCACACCAGCAAGGCTGCAACTAGATACCAAACGGAAAGTTTGGCGGTGTAAAAAGTAGCAATAATTAAAATAGCACCTAAATCATCTATCACGGCAAAAGCCACAACAAATACTTTTAATGAAGATGGAATACGGTTACCTAGTATTGCTAAAGCGCCAAGCGCAAAAGCAATATCAGTGGCCATCGGAATACCTATTCCGCTTTGCGTGGGCGTTGCATAATTTAAGCTTAAATGAATCAGGGCAGGCACCAGCATGCCACCAATAGCCGCACAAATTGGCAATAGCGCATTCTTGATGTTGGATAGCTCGCCAACATAAACTTCGCGTTCAAGTTCCAACCCTATGAGCAGAAAAAAGATCGCCATCAACCCATCATTTACCCAATGTTCAAGGCTTACCCCTCCAATACTGGTATGCCATAAACCCAAATAACCATGGCCTAGCGGTGAATTAGTAATCAGAATTGCAATTGCGGTGCAAACAAGCAGCACTATGCCGCTAGACTTCTCGGACTCAAAAAATTTATTAAAAGTATTAGAGAGGAATAATGTAGGAACTAAATTCATGGCTTTGTTATTTTTGTTGATTTTAAATAGCACTGTAATTAAGCAGTGCTGTGAGAAAGTACTGTAGAAAAATACAGAGGTAAAAAATACTAGCGTAAAAGAATTTTAACAAAAAATCATGCAATTAAAGTTAAACTAGAAACCATGAGCACACCCAAGCAACCCAATAACCCATTACATGGCATTACGCTGGAAAACATAGTAATTGCGCTGGCTGATCACTATGGCTGGGATGGCTTGGCAGAGCGCATTCCGGTGCGCTGCTTCAGCAACGACCCCAGCATTTCATCAAGCCTGAAATTTTTGCGCAAAACGCCTTGGGCAAGAGATAAGGTCGAAGCGCTTTATCTGTCTATTCAAAACGTTTAGCACTTAAAAGCTTTAAATCATGCCTATAGATTTAAGCTTGCGATAAAGCGTGTTGCGGCTAATGCCTAACTGTCTGGCAGCAGCCGAAACATTGCCGGCATTGTCGCGCATGGCATTGGTGATGGCGTTATTCGCAATATCACCCAGTTGCTTATTCTCAAAGCGTTTAGCTGTTGTCGTAATCTGGCTTCCAGTATTCAGCTCGCCATTCAAATTACTATTCAGCTCACTATTTAACTCACTATTCAACTCATCCAGAAAATCTTGCGTAAGGTGCAGTTCGGAAATCGGCTCATTATTTGCGAGTGCTAACGCTGTACGCAATACGTTGTGTAACTGGCGAATATTACCCGGCCATGAATGCGCATTAAATATTGCCATCACCTCCGGCGTTACCTCAACGTCAGTCGCCTGCTCGATATTTAAAATCACATCGATCAGGGCAAATAAATCGGAACGTTCTCTTAATGGCGGTAATGAAACACTCAAGCCATTCAGGCGGTAATAAAGGTCGCTTCGGAACTCGCCACTCTCAACCTTTTCTTTAAGCTTGAGATTTGTTGCACTAATCAGTGAGAAATTTACAGGTATGGTTTTGGTACTTCCTAACGGAGTCACTGTACGTTCCTGCAATACACGCAGCAATCTGGCCTGTAGCGAGAGCGGCATATCGCCGATTTCATCCAGAAACAGAGTGCCGCCATCGGCTTGCTCTATTTTGCCGGGGCTGCCTTTTTTTCTTGCTCCGGTAAATGCGCCCTCTTCATAACCAAACAACTCAGCCTCAATCAGCCCATCCGGTAATGCCGCACAATTAACAGCTACCCATGGCCCTTTGCTTTTTGAGCTGGCATCATGAATCGCGCGGGCAAAAAGTTCTTTGCCAACACCGGTCTCACCTTGAATCAGAATCGGAATATCTCTGGTAATAACCTGTTTCACCTGAAGAATGGCACGTTGTATTTTTGCATCGCCGCTATTCAACATGTCCAATGTTGCGGCACTTGGTCGATTGATATTGGGTCGATCAATACTTGATCGTGTGCTGCCTACCACGTTTGCATTGGGATAAGTTGCAACCGCTACCGGCTGTTTTTTATGCAGCAACTCTACCTGCGCATAAATACGCGAGCCGTTGTTCAGCCATAACGGCAAAATAAGTTTATCCGTGCCGGTTGCCTTATCCAGCAAACTTGCCAATGAACTATTAAACACCTGGCCAAACTCTATGTTGGCTTTGGTGTTGGCTAACCAGGCTTCAGGTTTATCCGGATAGAAATTAAGCTGAAACTGGCCGCTACGGTTAATAGCTTCAAGCTGACCGGCGCTGTTAAACATAGCCACGCCTTCCCACAACGTGCCAATAAACTCCGGACGGGCATGAAAGTGCAATACGATGTCACTCTGGTGACCTGATAAAAACAGCCTGTTCTCGATCATTTGCGCGGACATTTTTACCAGTGCCAGCGTATGCTGCTGCGACATATTGAAATCATTGGTCACATCCAGCGTAGCTACCAGTTGATTCTGCGCACCAAAAATCGGAACCGCAGAGCAACTTAATGACTGGTTGCGCACCATAAAATGCTGCGAACCTTGTACCGTCATCGCTGATTTTTCTACCAGCGCGGTACCAATAGCATTCGTTCCACGGTGGTTTTCATGCCATGAAGAGCCGGCAGACAAGGCAATACGCTGCGCCGGCTTGAGCAAATGCTGCTCACCCAGGCTATGCAGTATCACACCTTCATCATCAGTCAGTATCACCACATTGCGCGTGTGCGCTATTTGCTCGACCAGCGTTTCCATTTCAGGCTTGGCCAGAGTAAGTAATTGACGATTCTGCTCACGTTTTAAGGCCAGCTCCTGTGCCGTCAATATTTCGATCTCGGATGATGAGTCAATATCGACACCATTAGCAAGACAGCGCTGCCATGAACGTTCAATTGCCTCATCTATTGCCCCTTGCTGCAAATTTCCATTAATCAGGAAATCACTTCTGGCCTGCAAATATGGGGGTGAATTATCGTGCGAAGAGAAATTCATTTTTCTAACCAATATCCTTGATTCAAGTGAACAACTGTCACGTTACAACTGGTCCATTCTGACACAGTCTCAAAAAAATTCCGTTACATCATCAAATTAAAATAAATTGATACTTTTAAATCAAGTTATTGATTGTAAGTGATTTTTTTAAATTCACTTAATCCAGAAACAAGTGTTTTTTGTGTTGGCATATCAATTGCAATTGATACATTGCAATCGTTAGTGTATCAGCGATATGAAACTATAAAAGCATTAATTTAAAGAAATTTTATAATTTGGAGATACGGAATGAATCATCAATTTAAACAAAAATTAGGCATGAGCCTGCTACTCGGCGCTGGCCTATTTAGCGCATTGAGCATGCCGGCTTTTGCTGAAGACGAACTGTCCAAGCTCATGAAGGATGACAACCAATGGGCTCACCCACGTAAAGATTACAGCAACACGGGTTATAGCAAACTTAGCCAGATCAACAAAGGCAACGTAAAGAACCTGAAACTCGCCTGGTCATTCTCTACCGGCGTTAATCGCGGCCATGAAGGTGCTCCGCTGGTTATCAATGACATTATGTATGTGCATACCGCGTTCCCAAACAATATCTACGCATTGGACCTTAACGATAACCAGAAAATCGTATGGTCGTATTTCCCTAAACAGGATCCATCTATTCAAGCCCTGCTGTGCTGTGATAACGTAAATCGCGGCCTGGGTTATGGTGACGGTAAAATCTTCCTGCAACAGAATGATGGCAAGCTAGTTGCTCTGGATGCGAAAACCGGTAAAAAAATCTGGGACGTTCAGGTAACCGATACCCGCGTAGGCGAATCAAATACCAATGCGCCACATGTCATTAAAGACAAGGTAATCACTGGCTGTTCAGGCGGCGAATATGGCGTACGCTGCCACATTACTGCCTACAACATTAAAGACGGCGCTCTGGTTTGGCGTGCATACAGCACCGGCCCGGACAAAGAAGTGCTGATCGGTGAAGACTTTAACAAAGAGAACCCGCACTACAGCGCGCTATCTCTATATGAAGATGTAAACGGCGGCAACAAGGTTGGCGGCTCATTCAATGCTTTAGCGAAAGACAAGTTAAAATTCCCTGAAGCAGAACTTGGCGTAAAAACCTGGCTTAAACCACAAGCCAGAAAAGATGGCCATCAAAACGGCGGCGGTGCAACCTGGGGCTGGTATTCATACGATCCTAAATTAAACCTGATGTATTACGGTACAGGTAACCCTGGCGTATGGAATCCTGATGTACGTCCAGGCGATAACAAATGGTCAATGACAATTTTTGCACGTGATGTAGATACCGGCATGGCGAAATGGGGTTATCAGATGACACCTCATGACGAGTGGGATTATGACGGCATGAATGAAACCGTTCTTTGGGATGCCAAAGGCAAAAAACTGGCAACCCACTTTGACCGTAACGGTTTTGCCTATACCTTTGACCGCACCAACGGCTCATTGATGGTTGCCAATAAAATGCATCCGTTTGTTAACTGGGCAAAAAGTATTGACCTGAAATCCGGCACTCCAATTAAAGATGCTGCTTATTCAACGCACCAAGACTACAACGCAAAAGGCATCTGCCCTTCAGCACTGGGTGTAAAAGATGAGCAACCTTCTTCTTTCTCTCCAAAAACAGGTCTTTTCTATGTACCACTTAACCATGTGTGCATGACTTATGAGCCAGTTGAATCCAAATACGTGGCTGGCCAACCATGGGTAGGCGCAACACTTACCATGTTTGCCGGTCCGGATGGCGTAATGGGCGGCTTTATGGCGTGGGATGGCTTAAAAGGCAAACAAGCCTGGTACAACAAAGAGAAATTCTCAGCCTGGGGCGGCTCATTAGTTACGGCTTCTAACCTGGTGTTTTACGGCACATTGGATCGCTGGATGAAAGCAGTTGATGCCAATACCGGTAAAGAGCTGTGGAGATTCCAGGTAGGTTCAGGTGTAGTTGGTAATGCAATTACCTATGGCCATAAAGGCAAGCAGTACGTTGGCGTACTATCCGGTATTGGTGGCTGGGCAGGCGTAGCGATGAATTTGGGCCTGACTAACGACACCGATGGCCTGGGTGCGGCTGGTGGCTACAAAGAGCTGGTTAAATATAATGCGGCTCCAGGTGGTGGCGCTATGAACGTATTCAGCCTGTAATTTCATTCAACAATCAAACAAGGTAAATATATTATGAACACTATTTACAGCAAGCTATTGTTATCAGGTTTCTTAATGCTGGGCCTGCAAACGGCTAACGCTACAGACGCGATGGAAACATTGGCACAAAAGAATGGCTGCCTGATGTGTCATGGCGTGCAAACAGCCGTTCTTGGCCCAGCTTACAAGGATGTTGCCAAGAAGTATAAGGATGATAAAACTGCAGAAGCACGTCTGGTAGAAAAAGTGAAAGTGGGCGGAAGCGGCGTATGGGGCAAAATGCCCATGCCTGCCAATAGCCCAAAAGTAAAAGATGAAGACATCAAATCAATAGTAAAGTGGATTCTTACGCTCAGCTAAAGGGATCTTTATTTCCTAACTGTTGATGTCATAAATCTTGTTGTTTTAAATCTTGATGTCGCAAATTAAAAGAGCCAGTCAATCGACTGGCTCTTTTTTAACTCCAGTAAAATTTAGCTGAAACGGCCATTAACTGCTGTTAAATTAGCTATCTACCTTGGCAAACTGATTCAATAGCCCCTGACACAAAGCGCCAGTCTCAATTTGTATTTCACCGTAATTAATAATACCGTCTATGACAGCAGTTTTTGCAACAAAAAGTTTTTGTGCACAATTGACTTCAGCATGCACACTGCCGCCTATATCTGCGGTTTGCACTTCACATTTACCTTTAAATTTTCCGGTTTTTGCCAGCTTGATTTTATTGGCCTTGATCAAACCTTCAAACTCACCCTCGATAATTACACTACCATCAGTAATTAACTCACCACTCATTTTTAAATTCTTTTTGATAAAGAAATTATTATTAATTTCTCTTACGCCGAGATGGTCTGCTGCAAAAGGTGTCGGTATGCTGCCGGAAGACATTCCAATAAATTTCTCTTTACTAAAGAACATATATGCAATGCCCCTTTCGTTTAAGAACGCTGTTTGGTTAAATAGCCTTCAACTATATTACTTTTAACTTATTGAAAGTGATAACTATTGTTAAGCACATGGGCTTGCTGCAAGTTTGCTTCGGCTATTACTGCAATTAACCATACCGACCTCCAGTTCACTCAGCCCATGCCTACTCCAACAATGCTTACTTCAATAATCCTTACGTCAGATAGTGCGCTGCACCTGGTTAATTGCTATCATCTACCTTAATCAATTAAGGCATATCTAATGAGCACTTATCAGGAAATTCAACCCAGTGATTTACATGCAATGCTGTCATCAGCCTCATTGCTACTAGTAGACGTTCGTAATGATGACGAAGTCGCGCGCGGCATAATCGAGGGCGCAATCCATATCCCCCTGGCCTTGCTGCCACTGCAATATGATTCATTAAGCTTGACAGATAACGTTGTCTTTTATTGTCACAGCGGCATACGTTCAGCCCATGCGGCAGCCTTTGCGGCCAGCAAAGGCTGTAAAAATGCATATAATTTAAGTGGCGGGGTTTTAGCCTGGGCGAGAGCGGGTTACCCGTTTGTGTCCAAGGGCAGTTCACCTAAAAATTAAGATTAAAAAAGAATTAAGGGAAAACAATGCAATTTGATAAAGAAGTCGATGCCAGTGGCTTAAATTGCCCGCTACCGATTTTGCGCTGTAAAAAAAGCTTGAGCGATATGGCTGCCGGGCATGTACTGAAAATTACTGCCACCGACCCTGGCTCGGTGAAAGACTTTAAAGCATTCTGCGTACAGACCGGGCATGAACTATTGCAGCTCGATGAACATGAGAAATCATTCACGTTTTATATTAAAAAACGTGTCGCCTGATTACCGTTGCGGTAATATGAGCCAGTAAAAAAGGTGCCTTACGGCACCTTTTTATTTAATAGATTTATTTAGCAGAGTTTTAAATTAACTAGACTCAATCAAGCCAAATCTCGATCAAAACAAATCTCAACCAAACCCGGGCTTATTTCAGTTTTGATAACTGCGCCTGAAGTTTCTCAAGATTTGCACTGAACTCAGCCACACGACCTTTTTCCTGCTCCACCACTGCAGCCGGGGCACGTGCTACAAAGCTCTCGTTACCCAGTTTTGCATTGGCTTTGCTGATCTCGTTTTCAAGACGAGCAATCTCTTTACCCAAACGCTCTTTTTCAGCGGCAACATCAATTTCGACCTTAAGCATCAGTTTGAAGTCATCCACCAGCATTACCGGCGCGTCCGCTTCGGGCAGTTCAGCCACAATAGTCACATCTTCCAGCTTGGCTAATGCTTTTAAATATGGCGCATATTTAGCCAATTTATCTGCATCACCCGCTGCGATCAGCGGCACACGCGCCGCTGGTGAAATACTCATCTCACCGCGCAAGCTGCGGCAGGCATCCACCGCCTGTTTCAGCAATGCCACCCAGGCCTCATCAGCTTCATCAATCTTGCTTGGCTGTGCTTTTGGGTAGGCTTCCAGCATAATGCTAGGGCCATTGCGACCACTCATCGGGCCTATGGTCTGCCAAATCTCTTCGGTGATAAACGGCATGATCGGGTGCGCCAGACGCAGAATTGTCTCCAGCACACGCAGCAGAGTGCGGCGCGTTGCGCGTTTTTCTGCATCGCTGCCATTCTGAATCTGCACCTTGGCCAGTTCCAGATACCAGTCACAGTATTCATCCCACACAAATTCGTAAATTGCTTTTGCTGCCAGGTCGAAACGATAGTCAGCAAAAGCACGCTCTACATCCGCCTCTGTGCGCTGCAAAATGCTCACGATCCAGCGGTCAGCCTGACTGAAGCTCAAATAGCCATCCGGCTTGGTTTTGCAGTCTTCCAGACCGTTGTCCTGGCCTTCAGTATTCATCAGCACAAAACGTGTGGCGTTCCACAGTTTGTTGCAGAAGTTACGGTAACCGTCACAGCGCTGCAAATCAAACTTGATATCACGGCCCGGTGAAGCCAGTGCCGCAAAAGTAAAGCGCAAGGCATCAGTACCGTAAGCGGCAATGCCTTCAGGGAATTCCTTACGCGTACGTTTCTCAATCTGCTCGGCCTGTTTCGGGTTCATCAGACCGGTGGTACGTTTCTTGATCAGCTCATCCAGGCCAATGCCGTCAATCAGGTCAATCGGGTCCAGCACGTTGCCTTTAGACTTACTCATCTTCTGGCCTTCGGCATCGCGGATCAAACCGTGCACATACACATGCTTAAACGGAATCTTGCCGGTAATGTGCGTAGTCATCATCACCATACGCGCCACCCAGAAGAAAATAATGTCAAAACCGGTCACCAGTACACTTGATGGCAGATATTGCTGCAACGCCACATTGGCGGCATCTTTTTCTGCATCACCGGTCCAGTCCAGGGTCGAGAACGGCCACAACGCTGAAGAATACCAGGTATCCAGCACATCGTTGTCGCGCGTCAAACTACCGGTGTAGCCATCTTTCGCTGCCAGTGCTTTTGCCTCGGCTTCGTCATGTGCGACATAGACTTTGCCATCATCTGAATACCAGGCAGGAATCTGGTGCCCCCACCACAGCTGGCGTGAGATACACCAGTCCTGAATGTTATTCAGCCACTGGTTGTAGGTGTTCACCCAGTTTTCCGGATAAAACTTGATCTCGCCGCTGGCTACAACGTCCAGCGCTTTCTGCGTGATGGACTTGCCATCTGCAGCCGGTTTACTCATAGCCACGAACCACTGGTCAGTGAGCATCGGTTCAATCACCACATTGGTACGGTCACCGCGTGGCACTTTTAATTTGTGCTTATCCACTTTGACCAAGTAACCTTGCGCTTCAAGGTCAGCCACCACTTGCTTGCGTGCAGCAAAACGTTCCAACCCCTGATACTGTTTAGGGGCAGCTTCATTCACGAAGCCTTGCAGGTTCAGAATGCCGATCATCGGTAATTTATGACGCTGGCCTACGGCATAGTCGTTAAAGTCATGTGCAGGTGTGACTTTCACCACACCGGTACCGAACTCTTTATCAACATAATCGTCGGCGATGATCGGGATTTCGCGGTCACATAACGGAAGTTTGACGTTTTTTTCAATCAGGTGCTTGTAGCGCTCATCTTCAGGGTGCACCATCACGGCAACGTCACCGAGCATGGTTTCCGGACGGGTGGTTGCAACCGTCAGCTGGCCTGAACCATCTGCCAGCGGATAGTTGATATGCCACATGGAGCCATCTTCTTCTTCCTGCACCACTTCCAGATCAGATACCGCCGTGCCCAGTTTCACGTCCCAGTTCACCAGACGCTTGCCGCGGTAAATCAGGCCTTCGTTATACAGGCGCACAAAAGTTTCGGTCACCACCTTGTTGAGGCCGGCATCCATGGTGAAACGCTCGCGTGACCAATCCGGTGAAGTGCCTAAACGGCGCATTTGCTTGGTAATGGTGCCGCCTGAATATTCTTTCCACTCCCAGACTTTTTCCAGGAATTTTTCGCGGCCAAGGTCATGGCGTGACACGCCCTGTGCATCGAGCTGGCGCTCAACTACAATTTGCGTAGCGATACCTGCATGGTCGGTACCTGGCTGCCATAAAGTGTTGTCACCGCGCATGCGGTGATAGCGGGTGAGTGCATCCATCAGCGTTTGGTTGAAGCCATGCCCCATGTGCAAGGTGCCGGTCACATTAGGTGGCGGTAGCAGGATACAGAAATTATCCTGTTTGGATTGATCTAAACCAGCGGCGTAATAACCTTTGCCTTCCCAAAATTCATACCATTTGCTTTCTATGGTTTTAGGGTCAAAGGATTTAGCTAATTCGTTAATTGGTGCACTTGTATTTTGAGTATTCATGGGGGCGAATTTTATCACAGTAGCCCCACTCTAGCGACTTGCCTAAGCGGGTTGCGCAAAAATTACCTGCTAATACAGCAAGATGCACAGAAGCTAAATTAAGCAGTTTTAGTTAGCAGACTATGACTGCTGTTATCGCTGTTACTATCAGCACCTAAAGTACCTAATAGTAACGGCGCGGCTTTCTCCCAATAACGAGAAAAACGCTGCATCCGCTTTTCACTCATTTCGACATTCACCAGCTTATCTACCTGTTGCCACTTGGTGATAAATGGCGCCAGCATTTGTTTAATTTTCAGGTTTGGCGTAGCTTGCGTAATCACCTGCCCCACGCCTCTTTGCATCAAGACCTCATAGGTGTCGCCCACCCATACTTCCACATTCATCATTTCACTTAAGCAATCAGTTACAAACTGCAAGCGATTAAGCGGCCAATCAGCATAAAGCTCTGGATCAAACACAAAAATCTTGGGGAAGGGCTGTGTCAACAAACTGTTTGTCGGGGAGAGCATTTCATCGTGCACATAAACGGCAATGGCACCATGGATAGACACTGGCCGAGTTGCCACAGCTTTTATTGGGTACTTTTTAGCATCGGTTACCGTAGGTTTACTGAACAAACGCGCGCCCAGCTCTTCGTAGCTGGCATTAAATGGGCACTTGGCTGTACAGTTTGCACAATATTTTTCACCAGTGTAACGCGCTATATTTTCTTTATTAAAATAGTAAGGCTTGGAACTGAATGTTGAGGCTACCCACTGCCATGACAGGTGGTTGCTGGCAATGTCGCCATCTATTAAATGCGTTTCAAACCAGTCTGCCGCCTCTCGCCAGTCCATTTTAAGATGATGCACGATATAACTGGCAAGCCACATGCGCGCATGGTTATGCACATAACCTGTTGTGAGCAAATGCGCAATAAAGGTATCCATACAAGGCAAACCGGTTTTGCCACGCCTAACAGCTTCAGACAACGGTTCATAGCCAAGCGCTACCTTGGGCGGCTCCATCTCGCTGTAAATCGCATTACCCTGTGCAAACCAGACTTGACGCCAGTAATCTCGCCAGGCCACCTGCATTAGCAGATGCTGCCCCGTTACCCCGAACTTGCTTTTAATTGCAGCAAATGTCTCATTCAAGGTTAAGCAGCCGTGGCGCAAATATGGCGAAAGATGTGTAACCGAGCCATTTAAGAAATTACGGTTACGGCCATAGCTTTCGGCATCAATACTATTGAGCTTGCTCATCGCGTTTGAGCGGCCACCCGCCCATGTGCTTTTCAGATCAATGCCTTTAGCCGTCGGAAATAAACGTTTAACGTAATGCAAACGCTCCATAGGGTCATTAGGGATATTTAATTTTTGCGCAGGCTTCATGATTGTTTTCCAACAATTTTCTGCTAGTGTACTATTTTTTATCACCCGAACGGGTAGTATTGTCGATATTTTTTGTAATAAAAAATACTGAAAGATCATGCAATAATAGCCATCTAAGTACTAAAGTTTATTTAAAGGTTTAAATCAATCTACTTAAAGGGGCAACATGATAGAGGCAATGTGGGTTTGGGGCGCTTTGGGCTTGATATTACTGGCAATAGAGATGGCAACCGGCACGTTCTATGTGCTATGGTTTGGCGTAGCAGCGCTATGCGCATCTGTTGCCACATGGATATTTCCTGAACTTTCCCAGGCCTTGCAATTCACAATTTTTGCTGTGCTATCCTTAGGCTCTTTAGCTATCTGGCGCCGTTATTACAAAAAAACCGAAATTCATTATCGTGTCGGTCAGGCTCAGGGTGAAGAAATTGGCCGCATTGGTACTGTAATAAAGGCAACCAGCGCCACACACAGTGGCACAATACGTTTCGCTCAGGGCTTGATGGGCAGCCGCGAATGGGTTGCATTGTCAGATGAACCTATAGAAGCAGGCAGCGATGCAACCGTAGTAGCCGTAGAAGGCAATACATTAAGAATTACCAAGAAGTAAGAATCATCAAGAGCTATGAATAATTCAAGAATAATTAAGGAATCAAAATGACGGAATTTAGTTTTGTACTGATATTTTTAGTAATCGTTGCCATTGTTAAAGGCGTGCGCATTGTGCCGCAAGGCGAAGAGTGGGTGGTTGAACGCTTGGGTAAATTTGCTGGCGTACTCACCCCTGGCCTGCATGTGATCAACCCTATTTTCACTAAAGTGAGCTACAAAGTTACCACCAAAGACATCATTCTGGATGTGCCGGAACAAGAAGTCATCACCCGCGACAATGCGGTGATTTTGGCGAACGCGGTTGCCTTTATTAAAGTCACAAAAATCGACCGTGCTGTGTACGGTATTGAAAACTTCCGCGAAGCGATGCGCAATATGGTGCAAACCAGCCTGCGCTCCATCATTGGCGGCATGGATCTGAACCAGGCACTGACTTCACGCGACCGCATTAAAGCAGAACTTAAATCAGCTATTGCCGATGAGGCACTGGATTGGGGCCTGACCGTAAAATCAGTAGAAATTCAGGACATCAAGCCATCGCACAACATGCAGGAAGCAATGGAAAGACAAGCCGCCGCAGAACGTGAACGCGTAGCCGTAGTAACCGAAGCCGAAGGCGCAAAACAATCACTGATCCTGAATGCTGAAGCACGCCTGGAAGCGGCACGCAAAGATGCAGAAGCGCAGATGGTGGCAGCGAAGGCATCGGCAGAATCCATTAAATTCATTACCGAAGCGGTCAAAGAAAACAACTCTTCGGCCATGTTCCTGCTGGGTGACCGCTACATCACTGCGCTACAGAAAATGTCATCCTCTGAGAACAGTAAAATCGTGGTGATGCCGGGTGACTTGGTAGGTGCAGTTAAATCTTTGGTTGGCGGCAAGTAAAGCACTGTCTTACAAGGGCTGAGCATTACCAAACTTGATGTCGCATACTCCCTCCCCATTTCAGGGGGAGGGCTGGGGGGGGTGTAACATCACCGTTATCTTTAGATAATGCATTAAGCACTTCTACCAACACCCCTTCAATATTCTGCAACACTTCATTATTCCAGAAACGCAAAACCTTCCAACCTTGCGCTTCTAACCATGCACTACGTTTACTATCCTGAATTTGCAATTCATAATGTTGGCCGCCATCAACTTCAATTGCCAGCTTTGCGTCAATGCACGCAAAATCTAGTATGTAATTCCCAACTGGATGTTGTCTTCTGAATTTTAAACCATGTATTTGGCGAGCTCGTAAACGTCGCCATAAGCATGATTCGGCATCTGTCATTTCACTACGTAACTAGCGTGAAAAGTCTTTGATATGTTGTGGCAGGCGCTGCATATCTAATCAAGAACATTGATAAAATTTAATTCCGTCCATCGTTGAGGGGGGGGGGATGTTATGACACTCATGTAAACTTTACCCCCATCCTAACCTTCCCCCTAAAAAGGGTAAGGAATCTTATATACCGCACACAACACAAGCAGGGTCTTTACTCAGCCTGATGCTGCGCCACTCCATATTGAGCGCATCCAGCAACAACAAACGCCCTTGCAGACTCTCGCCGATATCCATCAGAATTTTCAGCGCCTCAGCGGCCTGACAAGTGCCTATCATGCCTACCAGCGGCGCAAATACACCATTGGTAGCACAGCGCAGCTCAGTGTCCTCGCCGTTATCAGGAAACAAACAGTGATAGCATGGGCTAAAGATCGAGCGCATATCGTAAACCGTCACCTGCCCCTCAAAGCCGATGGCTGCACCTGACACTAACGGTTTTTTTAATTGCACACACAGTTTATTCAAGGTATAACGCGTGGCAAAATTATCACTGCAATCCAGCACCACATCCGCCTGTGCAATCAGCCCTGCAAAATCAGCCTCGGTAGACTTCTCACAAACCGTATTCACCCGCACCTCCGGGTTAATTTCCTGCAACCTTATCTGCGCTGAAATGGCCTTATTAATGCCTACAGATGATGTTGTATGCAAAATCTGACGCTGCAAATTAGTTAAATCCACCACATCAAAATCACAGATGGTAAGCGTACCCATTCCACCCGCAGCAAGATATAGAGCCGCAGGCGAACCCAGACCGCCGGCACCTACAATCAAAGCATGGCTATTTACGAGCTTATCCTGTCCCTCATAGCCGACCTGCGGCAGAAGAATATGGCGGCTGTAACGGAGAAGTTGGTTGTCGTTCATAAATCTTAATGCAGTTGGCCTGCTTCAATCATTGCGTTGTAGAGTACAAATGGTGATATCCAGGTAACAACATGATCAAACTCACCATTCGGATCATTGGCACTGTGAGGTTCGTGGCTAATAAAAACAGTATTGACATCTAAATTTTCATTCTCATCAGCCCCCCCTGAGGCGGCACTACCTGTTGGTCCAAGCGAATATATTACAGCCACAGCATTATTAACCATGTTAATCGTTGCGCTGCAGCCTGCCGCAGTAGAAGTTACACACACCCTTAGATTAGGCTGCAATGCGGCAATCCCAACATTATTCATATCATTCACAGTAGTAAAATCAGGCGTGACAGCACCACCATTATTGGTCTGGGTTACAGCATAAAATATGCGGTTGCCCCAAGCGTCCAAAGCGAACCCATTAGCATCAGTTGGCTGAATACCTAAAGTTGCAGCAGGTAAAAAACCTAATTGCTGCGTACAAGTACCACTGCCTGGGGGGGTCTGATCTTCGGCTCCATTACTAGCCGCAATGGCGGGGCAAGGCAGGCGTCCCTGTGACTGAGCATAACCTAATAAGCTTTTTTTAGAGATTTCAAGTAGATTATTAGTTTGGGATTGAAATAATTGCTCACGTTGCGCCTTTACTGGCAGAAGTAACGCTCCGATTACGAAACCTAGGATTGTTAGCACTATAGCCATTTCCACAAGTGAAAAACCTCGTGCAAACAGGTGTAATTTAACTTTATTACTCATGGTGCCACCACAAAAATCTGATCATTGTAATTATTAGCTTTTTGTTTATTACTTGCTTCAAATGTAACATCAAGGTCTGTATTCTCGACACTATCCAAATATTCTTTTACATCACAACTACTGTGCGTCTGCAAAGAACCTTTTGCAGCACTAACAATCGGAGCTCCTGTTGCCGCAATCATAGCCTGTATGGACTGCTTACCTCCAACATTTAGGTCTGGAACGTCACATAACTGACCATAGACACAACTGCTAGATACACTGTAATAAAGGTAATCCTGCCAGCTGTTAGAAGTAAACCAAGCAGGGAAAATGGAATTAGTAGCAGCAGAATTGAAAGCTGCTGGAACCGTTGTAACGTCATAGGAAAAATTGCCAGATGGCGTGGCAGCAACATAGGAGCAAGTTGCAGAATTAGTTCCGCAACCACTACAAGCCCCACTAGAATTGTTAATCTTCACAGAGGTCGGATTAGTAGCAAATTTAAACACTCCATTAAAAACGTAATTTCCAGGCAAAATCCCACTAGTCGAACAGCCACTGGAGGTGCAAGTAAATCTTCTTCCACCACCACTACTGCAACGATTGGTACCGGAAACAACATTACTGCATCTGCACGTTTTATTCGAATTTGTTCTTGTACACGCTCCAGTTGCACCAGTAAAGGTGCCACTTGACCGGGTAAACTCCACATTAGTAATTGATAAAAAATCACAGACAGCGCTGCTTGAATTTACTGACGCATAGCTAACAGAGCATACTTTTGAAGTTGTTTGTAAAGGTTGTTGTATGGGTAAAAATCCGCCGTATTGAAAATTTCTTTGATAGTACTCACCAGACACTAAAGCAGAGGCATATGGGTAATAACCTGGTGGCGAAATTATCGCAGTAGAGTTTTTATAATTTATTAGCTGTGCTTTTGCCTCAGCTGCAGCACGTTTTGAAAGCGCATCTATTAATTCATTTATAGTAATAAAAACTAATTTATCGTTAAAGTAATAGGGTTGCTGATAAATCGGATTATCTGTACGAACACCTCGAGAATCCTCACCTATATAAAAATCCTCATCCGCTGAAGAATAAGTTCTGTTGGATTTTGCCCCGCCTCCTACCTGTAAATTGAAAGTATCTAAATAATTAGTGGCATCCGCGACACCACTAGACCGATCTTGATCATTCAGAATTGGCCCAGGCGCAAATATCACTGCTGCAACCTTGTCAGACACAAGTAGCCCATTCTTATCGTAAACATGTATCCATTTTCCGTAAGGGGGATTATCAATTATGCTGGGATTAATAACAGGGTCGCCTGAAGGTGAATAAATGTGAACAATATTTTTAGAAACGGCATACCATAAAGCCTCATTACTACCATCCATAAACTGGTTGCCAAGTCCGTTAAGCAATATATTGCAATCATTATAATCACCGGCCTTCCAAGGCAGCCGCCCAATAAGATGAGAGAACTCAGTTGTGCCACCAGGACAATCACTCAAGCCATCATATCCATTGAGATCAGTATTTCTATCTGGATATGGCATTAAACCCGGCACACTTGGATGCATCACCGCCCAAGCTATTAGAGCTGTTTTTGCATCTTTTAATGCCTGGTAAGTTTTCTTATCCTGTCCAGTCTGAAAACTTGAAACGTTTAATATAGCTAAAACATAGGCTGCCGCAGCCAAGCCTAAAATAAATGTCATAAGTACTAGTGCTGCGCCTTTTTGCTGTAACTTTAGTACACGACTTTCTAACTTATACATTAGAACAATTCCTATTCAGTCTCAGAGCCATCAATTACTCCAGTCTCTTCCAGATGCAGCTGTTTTTCTTTTTCAAGCTGACGTAGCTCCTTAATCTGGTTGGTTTCTGGCTCATACATCTGGCCGGCTTTTAAACGAATGTGTTTGCCTGTTGCCGGTATTTTTACATTCAGGCTGTCGGAACTGTTTTTAACCACGCCCTGCTGCTTGGTTAAATGGCCTATCTCAACATCATCTACTTCGCTGTTTTCTTGTACAGGTTTACTATTAACCCATAGCGTAGTTGATCCGTCACTGCGTTTTACATAGCCTTGCAATGTCACGGGCTCAGGAAGCGCTACTGGCTCATCATCAGTAGCAGATTCGCGCTGCAGATCCTGCTGGGTTATCACTTTTAATTTCTGATTCTGCCGCATGACATCGAGGTTTTTACGCTCGCCAGGGCGGCTGAATAATCGGCCAAAATCATCATTTGGCGCAGCCTGTAATGATGAAACACACAGGCTTTGCGCTAAAGCCAGCAACATGAAAACTGATGAATTAAAAAGTTTATTCATAACACTTATGGCACTGCAATTTCATGAATAGAAGCCGGCTCACGTAGCGTTAGCCAATCCAGCTCGCACTGTGCATGTAAATTAGCAATTAATTGGTTACTAATCTGGCCGGCGGGATTCAGTCTGGTAATTTCACAATCGCGCAAAATAAACGGAGCGGTATTTTTAGTGTTGAGTGACTCGGTTAATTGCAATAAATCGCCTTCATGCAGCATGTCCAAATCCAGTTTCATCACAGAGCGGTTTAATGTAAATCCACCCAAATTAGCTGCAAACACCGGCGTATATTTTTCCTGATGGCTGATACCGTATTTAATGCCAAACAGTTTGTGGTTTTTATGCTGCTCGCGTAACGCCTCCACCCATTCAATACGCCGCTCTTCCCCTACAAAGCCTTTGATAATCAAGGCTTGATACCTGGGTAGATATTCGGTGATCATGGCTTTTTCTGCACCGGATGATTGATAGCGCTGACGAGCAGCATTGAGCTGATTTTGCTGATTCAGCAATGCCTGTTCCTGATTGGTATTGAAATATTGCGCTGCAGTGAACAGTGAAATAACAGCTGCCGTGACTGCTGCCAATATGAATATGGGCGTCTGTAGCGTCTGCCAATCTTTTTTTTCCAGTTTCATGGCTGTTTTACCTCGGCAACTGCTGGCAAGTGCTGATCGGCGGGTTTGAGTATCACTCTTAACTTAAAGAATGCCGGCTGCTTTTGTGTAGATAATTCATCGGTTGTGCTGCCCTGTAAATCCGCAAACGAACTCACGTTTACCGGTTCCTGCATCACATCTACACTGGCTACCCTAGGGTCGGCTTTTAAATTTGCCACATAACGATTCACGCTATTGAGGGCGGCACGGTAATCGCCGGTAAACCCAGATATCTCAGCCGTCATGAAGCCAATTTCATTCAGGGCCGTGGGGTTTATAGATGCTGCAACAGTTGGATTAGTCTGTGTTTTATTAGTTGCAGAGGTGCTGGGCATTGGAATGTATTTATCATCATCCCTGATATTCACGTCATTACCTAATACCCAGCGCAATCGATCCAGCTGGATATTGTCCAGTGAATCCTGGCCTGATTTCTCAAGCGCAGCACTCAAAACCTGCATCATGCGCCGCGGTGATTTAGGGTAATTTGCAATGGCCTGATCCAGATCCACGGCTATTTTTAAATCATTGGCACCGATTGGTGTCGCCGGAAAATTTTTTGCAACTTCGTCATAGCGATACTGTTGCAGGGTCGTATCCTGCACCGCCTGTTTGTAGGCAGACTGATTATCCAGCCCCTTTATAAACATCCACCCGCTAGAGAGCAAACCAAGCACACCAACTGCAATAATAGCTATTTTAATCGCTTTGCCAAGCTGGCTTAATTGAAAACTCTTGGTGAGTTTTTCCGGTGCCAGATTATCAGTAAGGTTACCATTAGCCAGCAGCTGCATGTGCAGCAGCTCGGGCATTTTCTGAATTAAATCTACAGGCAATCCCAAATTTTTTGCCATTTCGGATAAATTAATATCCAGACAATCCAACCCTTGCTCATGGCTTATTGCCTGTGAAATATGCTGGGTTAAGCCATCCGCACTCACCAGGGCCAAGCTGACTCGCGTATCCAATGAAATAAAACGCTTACTCATCAGGTACATGCGCGTTTTTTCAGTTTCTACCAGATAAAAATAGGTCAGCTTACTGGCATCATCCGGCACGTTAGGCACCAAGCGGCTCATGCGCAGGCTGCCGTGATGGAAGTAAGTTTGCCGCAAACCGGATGACAGTTTTTCACATAGCAGGACATTGGGGGCTGTCAGCTTAAACTGTTTTATCAGCTGCTTGCTTAACATCGGCAACAGGTAAAGACCCACTAACTGTACATTTAATGACTGGATAACATTGATCCAGCCTTCAATAAACTCGTCATTGTTCAAGGCAACAAACAGGTAGTTATCATCCTTGCGTTTATCTTTATCACGGCTGACGAAATGCGCGGTGCGGTAATACAAACCGCGGTAGAACTGGTTAAGCTTGCGTGCAATCAGCTCGCTTTTAGCTGCGCCTGAAGTATGCGGCATGCTCTCCAGCCGGTAGTCTTCTTCAACCGCATCTGCCATCAAGTACACCGGGGTAGCTGGATATTGCTGTAAAAACTCGGCAAATGCAGCATGCCCATCTTCGTTATTGGCAAAGCTCTGGATACCTTGCAGCTTGCCGGCAGCCCACACCCCGGCCAGTAAATTATTAGCCGTGGCGCAGAGTACTATTTTGGTTAAATTGCCTTTAATCATTTTATAGTCGGTTTAAAGTTTAAGCTTGCTGAATGAGTCGTACACAGGCCCCAGCACCGAGAACATAATAAAGGCGAGTATTGCACCCAGTATTACCGTCAGTGCCGGCTCTATCATTTTCAGCATTTTTTGCATGGAGTCATTCACATCACGATCATAAAAATAACTGATATTGAGTAATGATTTATCCAGGCCACCGGTATTCTCACCCACTTTGATCATACGCACGACCAACTGCGGAAATAAGCCCGCATTGCGGAAGCTTTCACTCATTGGATCACCTGCGTTAATCTGCGCATGTACGCGGCTCAGCGCATCGGCCACAACACGATTACCTACAATGTTTTCACAAATCTTGATGGCATCCAGAATGGGAATCCCGGTTTGATACATCAAGGCAAAATAGCGTGCAAAACGCGCCATGATTATTTTATGCAAAATTGGCCCGGTAACCGGAAAATTCAGTTTGAGCATATCAAAACGATAACGCGCAACCGGATTGGATTTAATAACCGCAATCAAACCGAGCACCACCACAATCGGCAAGCCCATCACCAGCCACCAATAATTTACAAACGCATTGGAAATTGCAATCAGTATCTTGGTATTTAGCGGCAGCTCTTGCCCCATATTGCGCAAAAACGAAACCATTTGCGGCACAAGGTAAGTCATTAAAAACACCACCGCAGACATCACCACCACAGCAACAAAAGCCGGGTAAGCCAGCAGTTTTTTGGTCTGCGACATTAACTCATCCTGCCAGCGAATGGTGTTGAACAGATTATTCAACACCACCGGCAGCTGCCCGGTATGCTCACCCGCAGCAATCAAACTTACAAACACCTCGCCAAACACTGTCGGATGCTGCGCCAGCGCCTCGGACAACATCTTGCCGCCTTCAACTTCCGCACTCACCGCACCCAATACTTTTTGAAAATAGAGGTTGTGGTTACTTTCTCGCAAATCATTCAGGCATTCCAGCAGCGGTACGCCGGCGCTGGTTAACTGCTCTAACTGAAAGCAGAACATGACCAAATCCTGATTGCTTACGCGACTGCTGTTAAATAAACTGGTGGATTTTGTAACCTGGCGAAATGTAATTAAATCCAGCCCCATGCGCGACAGGCGAATTTCGAGATCCACTTCATTAATCGCGTCAAGCTGCCCCATGGCCGGGCGGCCCAACTTATCCACCGCTTTGTAATTAAATGAAGGCATAGCTGGTTTCTATCAATCAAGCACTTATGCGACTGGTTAAATCAATGACCCGCATTACTTCTTTTATACTGGTGTAGCCTTCCAGAATGCGCCGCACGCCATCTTGCGCCAAGGTCGTAAACCCCTTATCAAAAGCCATTTTTTGCAGCTCGTCCAAGTGTGCCCGGCGTGAAATCAAAGCATCCATATCGTTATCGATACGCAGCAATTCAATAATAGCCATACGCCCGCGGTAACCATTCACGTTGCAAAGCTGACAGCCTTTCGCGCGGTAGATCTGCGCTTTGTCATTAGGCTTGAGGCGCAAGATTTTGCGCTCGAACTCATCTGGCTCATAAGCCTCTTTACAGTGCGGGCATAGCACCCGCACCAGACGCTGCGCCACCACACCGATAATATTACCGGCCATAATGTCCGGCAGGATGCCAATGTCAGACAAGCGCGGGAACACACCTAAAGCGGAGTTAGTGTGCAGCGTACTGAACACCTGATGCCCAGTCATTGCAGCACGAAACGCCATAGTCGCTGTATCTTCATCGCGGATCTCGCCCACCAGGATAATATCCGGGTCTTGGCGCATGATAGAACGTATACCGTTGGCGAAATCAACCTTATTCACCTCAGCAACCGAGGTCTGGCGCATCATGGTTACCGGATACTCCACCGGGTCTTCCAGCGTCATGATATTCACGGCTGCGGTATTTTGGCTGGATAGCAATGAATACAGGGTTGTGGTCTTACCACTACCGGTCGGACCAGTCACAATCAGAATACCTTCGGGACGCGTCATCATCAGACGCAGCTCTTCCAGAGTCTCGCTACGCAGACCCATGCGCTCCATCGGAATAATCGACTTTTCACGATCCAGCACCCGCAGCACGATATTTTCACCATGTATTGTCGGGTGTGTAGAAACGCGAAAGTCAATCGGCCTGCCGCACAGGTTCATATTCAGGCGGCCATCCTGCGGCGCACGCGTTTCAGCGATATCTAAACCGCTCACTACCTTAAGCCTGACAGCTACACCACCCCAGTAACTTTTATGCAGGCTGCGAATCTGCTGTAGTACGCCATCGATTCTATAGCGTATGCGCAAGAAAGCCTGTTCCGGTTCAAAGTGAATATCCGAAGCGCCACGTTTTACCGCATCCATCAGCAGCGCACCCACCAAACGCACCACCGGCTGCGTATACTCATTACCATCTGCACTCAGGCTTTGGTAATCAATCTCGCCAGTTTCAATTTCACGCAGAATACCGTCAACTGAAAGCTCATAGCCGTAAAACTGGTCGATGTACTCCTCCAGCTGCGCTTCCGCTGCCAATACCGGCCTAAGCTGAATCTGTCCACCCAGCATGGCACGCAACTGATCAAGCGCCACCACATTAAACAGGTCAGCCATAGCAACCACCATGGTGCTGGTTGTTTCTTCAAAGGCAACCGGCAGCAGATGATAACGGCGAGAAAAATCCTGCGGCACCATTTGCAATGCGTCAATATCGGCAACCACGGTCGACAGATCAATACTTTCCGTACCGATAGTACTCGCGAGGGTATCGCGCACCATAGCCTCGGTAACAAAACCCAGACGCACGAGCTGACGCCCCAACGGTAGGTCGTTATGTTCCTGCTCTATAAGCGCGATGCGAAGCTGATCCTGGCTGATCAGCCCTTGTTGCACCATGATCTCGCCTATGCGCAATTTACGACGCTGTTCAAGCATGGGCTGCATTGTGTCCTAATGTGTTGTTCTTGGTCATATTGGTTTGGGTCATATCGGGTTACATATTGATATAGTTATTATCGCTTCTTAAAACCTGCATCTGATACAGCTAATGCTGCAATGCTTGTATTCTGGCTTCCAGCTGTGCTCTGTCAAGATTACTGGCTGCTGCGTTGTTTAACAGACTCAAAGCGCGCTGATATTGCGCCAATGCAAGCTCGGATTTACCCAGCTGATCTAAACTGACCGCCAGGTTAAAAGCATAATCTGCACTATTGGGTGCGAATCGACTGGCATTAAAATAGGCAGCCTGTGCCAGCGGCCACTGATTTTGTGCCGCATACAGATTACCTAACGCAGCATGCAGATTCGCAGCTTCAGGCTGCTGGGCGAGCAGGTTTTTAATACGGCTTTCACTAGCGACGAAGTCAGACCCGGCCGCATTGGGGCCTGTTGCATCGTTGCCTATTTGCGCATTGGCAAGTGCTGACAAGGCGGTGCTGTTTCTTGGCTCGATTTCCAGAACCTTTTGATACCAGCCATTGGCATCCGCATAACGACCCTGCCTGAGCGCGATTGCCGCCATGCCCAGCAAAGCATCAATATTGCGCACATCGGTCTGCAACACCTGCCGGTATTGCTTTTGCGCAGCAGCATCGTCACCACGAGTAAAAGCCTGATATGCAGCAAGCAGCGTTGGGTCAACACCCGCCGCCGGCGTTCTGCTAACCAATTTTAGCGGCGCACCTCTTTTAAACTCATTGGAATTTTCATCAATTGCTCCAGCATCTTCGGCAGCTTGATCACGGCCAGATTTGGGTTTTCTGGATGTTTTCCTACTTCCATCAGCATGGTTGCTGGCGAGATTTTCGATCTCTGCATCATTGAGATCAGTTTCTGTAATAGCGCCTACCGATGCAGGCTGCGCGGCTGTGCTAGCCGCCGCTGTCGCTGCACCAACCTGATTCGGATTAGTACCTGTTTGCATCTCCGGCAATGCTATCGGATTTGCAGCCTCGGCAGTAGCAGGCAATTGTGGCAGCGGAGGTGGTGGATTAATGACCACAGCTTCAGGTGTGGTTAACGCATGAATGTACCGATAGCCATATAAACCGAGCCAGATAATTAACGCACCGGCTACACCCAGCAATGCCAAGGTAATTTTTGAAGTTGGATTTTTGAGCGATTGGTTGGCAACAAATACATTTGCAGCCACTTTTTGTTTACTATCTCTAGTGTTTTCTGACTGCGACCGTACTTTTGCCACACTTGCCGCAGCTGAAGCATTAAAGGCATCCGCCTTACTTGATATGTCATTAGTTGGCACTTCATCAGTTGGCACTTCATCAGCTGGCACTTCATCGGCCGGCAGATTTAATTCGCTGTTTTTCACAGCATCCGGCGCAGCAGCCATGGATAATGGCTCTAAAGCAAGATCAGCAGCCAAGCCCGTAGCTTTGCTTTTTTTCAGCTCAGCCTGCTTGTCCTTCTCGGCTGTCTCCAGCGCCTTAATCAGTAAACTCATGTTACTGCTTACCTCTCACCATCAGTTTCTAGCGTTTGTTTTAACTGTTGCGAGGGAAGATATTCTTTATAAGACGACAACTCATCACTCTCTAAGCTGGCGTTGTATATAACAGTAGGTCGCAAGAAAATAACAAGTTCTGTTTTCTTATTGGAGTCATCTCTACCACTAAAAACTTTACCCACACCCGGCAAATTGGACAAACCCGGAACTTTATCGGAGTTTCTCTGTATCTCATCTTGCATGAGCCCACCAAGCACAGCTATATTCCCACTGTCTATCTGGAGAATTGATTCCATTTCTCTTACCTGAATAACTGGAATCTTGCTAAGGACTCCACTCTCTTTCAGCTGCGGGTTGGGGTCGACTACTTCATCAACTTTTCTAGATATAGTTGGCCTTACGTTAATACTAACTTTCCCGGTGTCATTAATTTGAGGCGTTACACTCATCACTACGCCCACTGGTACTGTATTGGGTGTTGTTGTCACCGATTGAAGATTTGTTCCCGATACTCCACTTGCTGACTGAGAAATTTGCGATTGAACTGTAAAATACACTAAATTATCGACCACCTTAAGTACTGCTGTTTGGTTATTAAGCACCATTAACTTGGGGCTAGACAACACCTTTGTATCACCGAATTTCTTGAGCAAATTAATTGAAGCTGCGATGTTTCCCAGTATGCTGGTGGGATTAAAATATCCCGCGACCAACCCTGTACCAGTCGCACGCGTCTGCAATGCTCCCGGTGTAAAGTTATCGCTATTCAAGTTCTGGCTGAATGTAAAACCACTCCCTGCACCAGCATTTCCTAACCTACTCCAATCAATCCCTGCTTGGAATTTATCATTTAATATTACCTCTGCTATCGTCGCCTCAATTAATACTTGTTTTTTAGCACTCGACATGACCCGGTCCAAAAACTCTTGTACTTTTTCATGTTGCTTATTTGTGGCACGTACAGCAATTACACCTGTTTCTGGATTGGCAATGACATTTGCTGCAAATAATGTTTTGTATTCAGAACGTTGCAGATTACGATCTTCGATTGCGGCTTTAGCTAAGCTGGCTTGCACAGAGACTTTAGCATCCCCACCATTTTCTAAACTACTTGTTTTCGCTTCAGATTCAGGAATGCTGCCATAGCGTGAAACTATAACCTCTTTATCAGTTTCAGCTAACAACTCCTTAATGTTTTCAATCAAGGACTGCCAAAGATGATTTTTGGCCTCACTTGTTACTGATGTGCGTGAACTATTATTTGCACCACCAGACGTACTCGTGGTAGTGGTAGTGCTACCACCGGCCCCTGTAGTTGCAGCCCGACCTGTACTAGATATCTCTGCAGCAGCACCAATGAACCCTGTAGTGTCACGATTCACATTCACATAATCAACTTTGTAGGTTCTGAGTACAGGCTGGTCAGGAGTGATTGTCAGCACATTACCCTGAACTTTATAAGTTAAATCAACCTGTTTGGAAAGTCTTTCCAAAATGGCGGGCAAAGTTTGATCAACCGCATTAAGCGTTACCTTCCCCTGAATAGATGGGTGTATATCAACATTAAGCTTGCTGTCGCGGGCAATGGCAAACAGCACTTCTTTTACCGGAGTGTCATAAACAACTATGCTATAAACCGGCTCTTTTGCCCTGGGCTTGGGTGGCGGCAAGTAAATGTTATCTGTAACCGGCTTGGGAATGCTGCCCGCTGCCCGATCTGGAGCCTTTGAAGTTAATGATGCATCAGATGTGTTTTGACCATCTATGTGCCCTTTTGATGGCTGAACCTTAGATTTGTGCGCGCATGCTGACACAGTAAAAACCACGGTCATAGACAGCAACAATATTATTGTTTTATTGATTGCCACAGATTAATACCTCCAGATGTTGCCTGACAGGCACTCTTTTATATACTTTCAATAATACCGCAAAAAATGTAAGGAATTGCAACTTACAACAATATCTTACAATTCGTTGCTAAGTATTTCAGTAAATAGATAAAATTTAAATTGTACCCGAGGCTGCAAAGTGAATTTTTTACATATGTTTAATTTGCCGCTGTGTGCTCAATATCTTTTTTCACACCCGCCAAAGTGCGCAAATAAGGCTGATTGTTTTTAATTTCCAAAGGCAACTCTTTTAGCGCTTTCAGCGCATCGGCGCGCTGCTCATATGCGCCATACAAAATTACCGTATAAATGTCACCGCCCTGATGCATGCGGTATAAATAAATATTATCCATTTCCAGCTGCTGCCCCAGCTTTTCAAGCTCGGTTTTTAATAACGCATCCTGTGCCTGATTCGTTGCCGACAGCGCACTGGATACAGATTTAATCTGCAATGAAATGGTTTCTGCTTTTGCATTCAGCAACAAGCTGTTAGTAGCCTCTAAACGCTGATTCACAAATAATTGCTGTGCATCCACCATCGGGAGCGCCTGTGCTGGCTTGTTTGCTGAGTCCGTGACAGGTAGCGCAGCACTTTTTTGCACAACTGGTTTATTGATGGATTGATCTATGCTGCTTGCTGATTTTGCTGGTGGCCACTTGTTAAGCAGCACTGCCGCCACAAGACCTACTGTCAATATTGCTGCGAACGCACCCAGCCAGAACACATTACCCTGACTCCAATCAACTTGGCGAAAGCCAAAACGACGCCACTTTCGCCACTGTGGCTTCACCCCAAATTCGCTGTCTTGAATCGCTGCATCCACATGCCTTGGTGTCACCTGGTAAACGTTGTCGGCAAAAGCTGCCAGCAAAGCCTTATCCGCCAGAATATTCACGCGGCGTACCAAGCCTTCCGATGCGTTAGACAGTTTCTTGATTGACGAATCCTTAAACAGGTGCGGTCCATGATAGCCCGCAGCACGCAGCCTGAAAATCAGGTATTCACCTACATCTTTAGTTTGCAAAGGACCCAGATTAAAACGGTGCGTAATGCGCTCACGTAGCTGCCGGATATTTTCCTGATTGAGGTTTTCATCCAGCTCGGGCTGGCCAAACAATACAATCTGCAAAAGTTTATCCTGCTTGGTTTCCAGATTGGATAACAGCCGGATTTCTTCCAGAGTCGCCAGCGGCATGCCTTGTGCCTCTTCCACAAAAATTACCACCTGGCGCCCCTCTGCATGGCGACTTAGCAAATACGCCTGCAGTTCCTGCATCACTTTTAGGCGGTCTGCATTTTTGGGTAATTTAAGCTGCAACTCAAACGCAATTGCATGCAGCACATCCTCGGGAGCTACACTCGGGTTGGCTAGATAGATGCTCTCAATTTTTTCAGGCAGTATGGTTTGCAACATGCGGCACAACATGGTTTTGCCACTGCCGACTTCACCGACCACTTTGATGATGCCTTCACCATTAGCAATGGCGTATACCAGCGCATCAAGTATCGCACCGCGATTGCCGCCAGAAAAGAAAAAATCTGTATTCGGCGTAATTTTGAATGGCGGCTCTTTTAAGCCAAAGTGAGGATAATACAATTGAGTTCCTGTTAACTATCGTCTTGCGTATTCATGCGGCTGTATAGCGTTGTTCGGTTCACATTCAGCAATTTGGCTGCCTGACTTAAATTGCCATGGGTTATTTTCATTGCGGCTTCTATATAAGCACGCTCCCAGGTTTTGAGAACCGCATCCAGGCTCACATTCACCTGCCGCTGCAAATGACGCTGTGCTTGCGCAGTAAGGCTGGCTTCATCGTTAAAATTGAATGAATTCCCTGTAGTCTCCGGCTCGGTCAAATCAAACTCGGCAATTAATTCATTTTCCTTAACCACTTTACCTGCATATTTTGCAATCAAACGAATCACGATATTTCTAAGTTCGCGCACATTACCGGGGAAAACATAATCCAGCCAGCGACTCTGCGCTTTAGCATCCAATTCAAACGGGGCCTTGTCGATCTGGTTCGCGTAAAAAGCAATGAAATGCTCGCGTAGCAAGTGTTTATCATCGCCAAGCTCGCGCAGCGGCGGCACTTTTACCGTAAATACGCTAAGGCGGTGATATAAATCTGACCTGAATTTCCCTGCACGCACTTCTGCGCGCAGGTCTCGATTAGTTGCAGCCACGATACGCGCGCGGCTCTTGCGCGTTTGCGTCTCGCCAATGCGCTGATACTCGCCGTTTTCCAGTACCCGCAATAACTTTGCCTGCAACTCCAGCGGCAGCTCACCGATCTCATCCAGAAACAAGGTGCCATCACCGGCATCTTCAAAATAACCTGAATGCGCCGCCACAGCGCCGGTAAAAGCGCCTTTGGCATGCCCAAATAAAATGGACTCCGCCAACAATGGCGAAACGGCTGCACAGTTAATTGACAGATATGGCTGAAGCGAGCGCTCACTTGAGTAATGAAAGCTACTTGCCACCAGCTCCTTACCGCTGCCGGACTCACCTTCTATCAATACCGGGAAAGGAGAATCTGCAAATTGTTTAATTTGCAGGCGCAAAGCCTGCATCGGCAAGCTGTTACCGAGCAAGCCGCCCTGCTCCTGCTCCACTTGCAGTTCATTGAGTTCAACATCTTGCACGCGGAGCGCGTTCAACAGCATATCTTTAAGCTTATCAACATCACATGGCTTGGCGATAAAGTCGACCGCACCCAATGAAAGCGCGCGCTTCACATTGGCATCGTCACTCTGGCCTGACAACACATGAATCTTGATTGTTGGAGAATGTGCAAGCAAGGCACCTATAACTTTAAAACCCTCTTCCGGCACATGCGGATTGGGCGGCAAGCCTAGGTCAACCAAAGCCAGTGCGGGCGGCGCGTCTAGCTGCAACAGCAGGCTCTTCACCTGCGCATGAGACTCGGCCACACAAACTTCGAAATGCTTACTTAATACAAAGTGGAGGGTATCTGTAATTAACGGGTCATCGTCAACAATCATTAATACCGGACGTAGCGCTGCCATTAAAAAAACCTTTTTTTATTAAAATTTGATAATCACTGCGTTCATAGCCACTATAGCCTTAATGACATGTTGTATCAATAAATTTACCAAGCAACGTTGGTTTAAGTTACCCTTTAAGCAGCAGCATGTATTCAAGCCTTAGAGCCTGCTTGCAATTCATTTTATTGAGTTAACCTTGAGGATTTTTTAGTTGATTGGCACACCTTCAGACTGGGTAGTTAAACATACCCCATTAATTCGCAACGGCGGTCAGGTGCTGGACCTGGCCTGCGGTTATGGCCGACACGCAATCTGGCTTGCTGCACAGGGTTATCAGGTGGATGCCGTTGATTGCAATGCCCAAGCGGTAGCTGGCATGCATGGAATTGCAAATATTAATGTCATTGTTGCGGATATTGAGTGCGACGAATGGCCTGCCACAGATAAAAAATATGACGCAATTATCGTAAGCCGTTATTTATACAGACCAATACTCAGCATGCTGGCGCAAATGCTGAATATTAATGGCGTATTAATTTATGAAACATTCATGATAGGCAATGAGCGTTACGGCAAGCCAAGCAATCCGGATTACCTGTTATTGCAAGATGAACTACATTCAATCTACGCGCCGTTATTACAAATACATGCTTTTGAACAAGGTGAGGCAAAAGGCTCTGTTCCGGCAGTGATACAACGCATTTGCGCTATAAAACTCACAATCTAACGGCTGCTTAACCAGTGAAAAGCATTTAAAACGATTACTTTAAACTAGAGACGCCAACTCATTTGACAGATGGCTAAAGGATGGGGTGGCTGATGGGGCTCGAACCCACGACAACTGGAATCACAATCCAGGGCTCTACCAGCTGAGCTACAGCCACCATAGAGACTTAAAACATTTGGCCTGCCCGACAGGAATCGAACCTGTAACCCCCAGCTTAGAAGGCTGGTGCTCTATCCGGTTGAGCTACGGGCAGATTTTGGTTACAAGACCTTACACTTAGATATATTAAAGTACTTCGGGCTGACTTTTATTTATTAGCCCGTTGATATTCAATATCAACGGGCTAATTTATTTGGTCGGCGTGGAGAGATTCGAACTCCCGACATCCTGCTCCCAAAGCAGGCGCGCTACCAGGCTACGCTACACGCCGAAGAGGCAGTAATATAACTAAAACTAAGCTCTAGGTCAATTGCTATATGTTAAAATCTCACTTTATTTTGTAAATTACTAGAACTTTTAGACTTAAACATATCAAATGACCGCTCAAATCATCAGTGGCAAAGCAATTGCCGAAAATTTATTAAATTCGATTAAAGAACGCATCAATTTACGCCTACAGGCCAATAAGCGCGCACCGGGCCTTGCGGTTATTTTGATTGGCGGCGATCCGGCGTCTTCAATTTACGTGCGTAATAAGCGATTGGCATGTGAAAAGGTTGGCATTCTTTCAGTTGCTCATAATTTGCCCGCCACCACAACTGAAGCCGAGCTACTCACATTAATCGCACAACTTAACAACGATGAGTCAATAGACGGGATTTTAGTACAAGCCCCGCTGCCCCCTCAGATTAATGACGAACACGTTATCGAAGCTATCAGCCCGAATAAGGATGTTGATGGCTTTCACCCCTACAATATTGGCAGACTGGCTGTGCGCCAGCCTACGCTGCGTTCATGCACGCCTTTCGGGGTTATTAAAATGCTGCAGGCCACCAATATTAACCTGATGGGCTTGAATGCCGTTGTGGTTGGTGTTTCCAACCACGTAGGCCGCCCCATGGGGCTGGAATTATTATTAGCAGGCTGTACTGTTACCAGCTGCCATCGCCACACTAAAAACCTGGGTCAAATTATCTCCGAAGCCGATTTGGTTGTTGCCGCCGCAGGTAAACCCGGCTTGATTAAGGGTGAGTGGATTAAACCAGGCGCGATTGTCATTGATATTGGGATTAACCGTTTGGCCGACGGCACCATCGCAGGTGATGTTGATTTTAATGCAGCCAAAGAACGTGCGGGTTGGATCACTCCGGTACCGGGAGGCGTAGGCCCAATGACTGTAGCAACTCTGATGGAAAACACATTATTATCTTTAGAATTAAGCGAAGCAAAAAAATAAAAACTTAATTATGCAATTCAAACAATTAGCCTGCTTCATCAGGCTTTTGCATGAAAGCTTTAATCAGTGTACACTCATGCGCTAATTTTATAACCCGCTACCTTTTAGTAGCTTCATTTTTCAATAGTTTTATTTTTTAGTATTTGGGTCCAAATTATGGCAGATGTAATTAGTAAGCACTTCACGCCTTATCAGCCGAAACCTGATGAAGACTATATGAGCAAAGATCAGCTCAATCATTTCCGCAAGATTCTAAATGATTGGAAATCTGAGCTTAGCGAAGAGATCGATCGCACCGTGCACACCATGCAAGATGAAGTTACGATGTTCGCAGATCCAAATGACAGGGCAAGCCAAGAGTCCGACATGACGCTAGAATTGCGCAATCGCGACCGCGAACGTAAATTGATCAAGAAAATCGACGAAACATTGCGCAACATCGATCATGATGAATACGGTTACTGTGAAGGCTGCGGCGTTGAAATTGGCTTAAAACGTTTAGAGGCGCGTCCTACTGCAACATTGTGCATCGACTGCAAAACGTTGGATGAACTGAGAGAACGCCAAGTCGCCAAGTAATAAAATTCACCTGGTGCAGTATTGCCGCAGTAAGCAAATCTGCGGTTCCAACAAAACAAAAAGCCCGCTTGCGCGGGCTTTTTGCTATCGAGCGAAACAGACTTATTCGTCTGCTTCTGTCTCGGCTTTAGCTTCAGCTGCTGGTGGATCAATCAAAGCTTTCATACTTAGACGTACACGGCCTTTTTCGTCAGCTTCAACCACTTTAACTTTCACTACATCACCTTCTTTCAAGAAGTCACCAACCGCATTTACGCGCTGATGTGCGATTTGTGAAATGTGCAGCAAACCATCTTTACCTGGCAGCAAAGTAACAATCGCACCAAAATCCAGCAATTTGATAACAGTGCCTTCATAGGTTTGACCCACTTCAACTTCAGCAGTGATTTCTGCAATACGACGTTGCGCTTCAGCACCTTGCTCTGAGCTGGTGCAGGCAATTTTCACGGTACCATCATCTTCGATATCAATGGTTGTACCGGTTTCTTCAGTCAGCGCACGAATTACTGCGCCACCTTTACCGATCACATCACGGATTTTTTCCGGGTTGATCTTCATGGTGATAATGCGTGGGGCAAATTGTGACATCTCTGTATTTGCACCGCTTACCGCTTGCTTCATGATACCGAGGATATGCGCACGGCCTTCTTTAGCCTGCGCTAAAGCGACTTGCATGATCTGTGCAGTAATGCCGGTGATTTTGATATCCATTTGCAAGGCAGTGATACCATCTTCAGTACCAGCCACTTTAAAGTCCATATCACCCAGGTGATCTTCATCACCCAAAATGTCAGTCAATACAGCAACGCGGTTACCTTCTTTAATCAAGCCCATTGCGATACCTGCAACGTGATTTTTCATAGGCACACCGGCATCCATCAATGCCAGACAGCCGCCGCATACAGAAGCCATCGAGCTTGAGCCGTTAGATTCTGTAATTTCAGAAACTACGCGCATGGTGTAATCAAAATCTTCTTTTGCTGGCAATGCTGCAATCAGTGCACGTTTAGCTAAACGACCGTGACCGATTTCGCGGCGTTTTGGCGTGCCTACACGGCCAGTTTCACCAGTCGCATATGGAGGCATGTTGTAGTGCAGCATAAAGCGGTCGTTGTACTCGCCTTGCAATGCGTCGATGATTTGCTCATCACGGCCTGTACCCAATGTTGCAACTACCAAGGCCTGTGTTTCACCACGTGTAAACAGTGCTGAACCATGGGTACGTGGCAACACGCCGGTACGGATGCTGATAGGACGCACTGTGCGTGTGTCACGGCCATCGATACGTGGCTCGCCATTCAGAATCTGGCTACGAACTGTTTTGGCTTCCAAGTTAAAGATTTCATTCTTGATTTTGTTAGCTTCAGTCGTTGAAGTTTCTTCAGTAATCAACTCGCCTAATACGCGGTTGGTAATTTCTTCCAACTTGGCTGAACGTGCACCTTTCGCCTTAATTTGGAATGCAGCGTTGATATCAGCCGCAGCCAAAGCAGCTACTTTTTCAATCAATGCAGTATCTGGCTCTGGTGCAACCCAGTCCCAGGCATCTTTACCAGCTTCTGCAGCAAGTTCGCTAATCAATTTGATTACTGCCTGCATTTGCTCATGGCCGTAAACCACAGCACCCAGCATCACTTCTTCTGACAATTCTTTCGCTTCTGATTCAACCATCATCACAGCAGTTTCAGTTGCTGCAACAACCAGATCCAATTCTGTTTCTTCCAACTGGGCTTTAGTTGGGTTTAATACGTATTCATCATTGATATAACCAACACGTGCCGCACCTAATGGACCAAAAAATGGAATGCCAGACAATGACATTGCTGCTGATGCACCAATGATTGCCGGAATATCCGCATCAATTTCAGGATCTGATGACAATACAGTTGCCACCACTTGCACTTCGTTATAAAACGCTTCCGGAAACAGAGGGCGTAACGGACGGTCGATCAAACGACTAGTCAGTGTTTCTTTTTCTGAAGGGCGGCCTTCACGCTTGAAGAAACCACCTGGAATTTTACCTGCAGCATAGGTTTTTTCCATGTAATCAACTGTCAATGGGAAAAAGTCCTGGCCTGCTTTAACTTCTGACTTGCTGGTTACTGCGACCAATACCACAGTATCACCATAACTCACCAAAACGGCAGCATCTGCCTGACGTGAGATTTCACCTGTTTCAAGAGTGAGCGTATGCGCACCGTATTGAATACTTTTAGTTACTTTATTAAACATTTATTTTCCTTTTCTTCTACAGGTTGTTATTCACTACCCAATAACAACCTAACAATAAAAAAAGCCGACGCATTTATATGCAATCGGCTTTTTACAGCAATTATAAAAGTGCGCCCAAAATTAACGGACCGAGCTTGTTTAGCCCTAATGTCAACTTCGGCACTTTTATAAAAGTTACTTACGCAGGCTCAAGCGTTGAATCAATGTTTGATAACGGCTTGCGTCTTTACGTTTCAAATAGTCTAACAGGCTACGACGTTGGCTAACCAATGCCAGCAAACCACGACGTGAGTGATTGTCTTTTTTGTTAGACTTGAAGTGTTCTGTCAAATAAGCAATACGGTTAGTCAAAAGTGCTACTTGAACTTCTGGGCTAGCTGTATCATTTGGAGCGCGTTGATATTCTGCGACGATTTTTGCGGTGTCTTGTGCTGTAGTTGCCATAACTTAATCCTAATTTTAGATGTTTTGCGTCAATGCAGAAGCAGGGGATCCGCTAAAGCATTCATTTACATGAACCGCGCATTATAGAGATATGCATGCAGCTTAACAAGCGATTTCTGAAATAAATTCAATTATTTGCTTGCTGCATCAAACGCTTAGGCGCAATCTTTCCGTCAGACTGCAACTCACCCAAGCCCAAAAACACTTGCTGCTCACTGTATAAGCGCAATAGGCCAGCGGGAATTGCACCACTGCGCCAGACTGCCTGGCCTTGCAGTAAATAAAAAACGCTGTCATCGTCCAAAGTAATTGCCGGCAAATGTAGTACTGCACTATCAGCCGGAGCTAACACCGCAAGACGCTGTTCATCACTCATTGCCTCGAACTGCTCTATGGTAATTGCCTGAGAAATATCGTAATTAGCGGTTGCAATCCTGCGCAGGCCTATCAAGTGCGCACCGCAACCTAATTGCTTGCCGATATCTTCCGCCAGCGTGCGGATATATGTACCTTTGCTGCACGTCACTGTAATCACCGCCACATCGCCCGAGAACGAATGAATCTTGATACTGTGTATGGTAACAAGACGAGACTGACGCTCTATCTCCACACCGGCACGCGCATATTCATACAAGGCCTTGCCCTCAAACTTCAGGGCTGAATACATGGGTGGGACCTGACTGATTTCACCTATAAATTGCTGACTAGCTTTTACAAAATCTGCTTGATTAACATTAACAGGCTGCGTTGACAGCACGGCACCTTCAGCATCGCCCGTGCTAGTTGTGATGCCGAGCTTTATTGTTGCAACATAGGTCTTATCTGCATCGGTAAGATAGTGCGCAAACTTGGTTGCCTCTCCAAAGCACAACGGCAGCAAGCCGGTTGCAAGCGGATCAAGGGTGCCGGTATGGCCAGCCTTGGCAGCCTTTAACAGCCACTTTATTTTCTGCAATGCTTGATTGGATGAAAAGCCTAACGGCTTATCCAGCAGCAAAATACCGTTGATATTTTTCTTTTGTCTTTTAAATTGCAAAGGCTATATTTAACACTAGAAGTAAATCAGGATTTTTCAGGTTTAGAAGCCAGCGCCTCATCAATCAATTTGGACATTTTCATGCCATTATCAATTGATGCGTCATACACAAAATGCAATTGCGGCACTGTACGCAACAGCATGCGCCTGCCTAGCTGCGTGCGCAGGAACCCGGCAGATTTTTCCAGCCCTTGCTGCAGGCTGTCACTTTGCTTGGCCGCTGTGTAAAAAATCTTGGCATGCGCCATGTCACCGGTCACCTCCACGGCAGTAATCGTGACCATGTTCACGCGTGGGTCTTTTACTTCAAACATGAGCAGATCAGCGAGTTCTCGCTGCATCTGCTCTGCCACACGGTGACTACGTGAAAAGTCTTTAGCCATTATAGTGTTCTTGCCACTTCAACCATTTCGTAGACCTCTAAAATATCGCCCACTTCAATGTCGTTAAAGTTCTTGATAGACAAGCCGCACTCGAAGTTGTTTTTAACTTCTTTAACGTCATCTTTAAAGCGTTTCAATGAGTCCAGCTCACCGGTATGAATAATCACGTTATTGCGCAAGATACGTACTTTTGAATTGCGCTTGATCATGCCATCCTGCACATAGCAACCGGCAATCGCACCCACTTTAGAAATACGGAATACTTCACGCACTTCCACGGTACCGATCATTTGCTCTTTTTGCTCTGGTGCCAACATACCACCCAGCGCGGCTTTAATTTCATCCACTGCCTCATAGATAATGTTGTAGTAACGCACATCAACACCTAGCGAATCAACCAGCTTGCGCGCACCTGAATCGGCACGTACGTTAAAGCCAATCAACACGGCTTTAGAAGCCCCGGCCAGATTCACATCAGACTCACTAATTGCACCAACGCCAGTGTGAATAATATTCACTTTAACTTCGCTGGTAGACAGTTTTTGCAAGCTGGTTGCCAGCGCTTCGTAAGAACCTTGTACGTCAGACTTAATAATCAGGTTCAGTGTTTGCACTTCACCAGACTCCATCTGTTCGAACATATTCTCAAGTTTAGCCGCCTGCTGTTTAGCTAATTTAACATCGCGGTATTTACCTTGGCGGAACAAGGCGATTTCACGTGCCTTGCGTTCGTCATTCAATACAATGACCTCTTCACCCGCGCTTGGCACATCAGACAAGCCTAGAATTTCCACCGGAATAGAAGGACCGGCCTCCTGAATGTCCTTACCGGACTCATCCAGCATGGCACGCACTTTACCAAAGGTAGTACCGGCCAAAATCATGTCGCCGCGCCTTAACGTACCTGACTGCACCAGGATAGTCGCCACTGAACCACGGCCTTTATCTAGTCGACCTTCAATTACCAAGCCTTTGGCCGGCGTATTTTTAGGTGCTTGCAACTCTAAAACTTCAGCCTGCAACAATACCGCTTCCAGCAACTCATCAATGCCCTGGCCTGTTTTAGCTGACACTTCACGGAACATCGTGTCGCCACCAAAGTCTTCCGGCACCACTTCCTGCGCAACCAGTTCCATTTTTACACGTTCCGGCTGTGCATCCGGCTTATCAACCTTATTGATTGCAACCACCAGCGGCACATTCGCGGCCTTGGCGTGGTGAATCGCTTCAATCGTTTGCGGCATCACGCCGTCATCGGCAGAAACCACCAGAATCACGATATCCGTTGCTTTTGCACCGCGGGCACGCATGGCAGTAAACGCCTCATGGCCCGGGGTATCCAGGAAAGTCACCATGCCACGCGGCGTTTCCACATGGTAAGCACCGATATGCTGGGTAATGCCACCCGCTTCACCTGTTGCTACGCGACTGCGGCGAATGTAATCCAGCAAGGAAGTTTTACCATGGTCAACGTGACCCATCACGGTAACTACCGGCGGACGAGTTTCCAATATTGCCTCTGCATGTTCAGCTTCTTCAATAAACGCATCCGGATCATTAGGTGCTGCAGCTTGCGCTTTATGCCCCATCTCTTCAACAATAATAATTGCAGTTTCTTGATCCAGCACCTGGTTGATGGTTACCATCATGCCCATGCCCATCAGCGCTTTGATCACTTCACCAGACTTGACTGACATCTTGTGTGCCAAGTCAGCAACAGTAATGGTTTCAGGCACCAGCACCTCATGAACAATAGGCTCGGTTGGCGCAGTAAACGCGTGTTGTTGATCTTCATCAGCATGATGCTTATGGCCCTTGCCTTTAGGCGCACGCCAGCCCGGCTTGCCGCTGGTAACATCACCACGCGTTTTCAAGCCACGTTTTTTATTCTCGGCATCAGTCCACTCTTTATTATTGCCTTTGCCTTTTTTAGCATCTTTTACAGCAGGTTTTTCAGCACCATCTTTAGCCGCAGGCTTATGCAGAGTGCCCTCTGACAATTTAGCCGCCTTGGCTTTAGCGGCCTCGGCTTCTGCCAAGCGTTTAGCTTCTTCATCGAGGCGTCGTTGTGCCAGCTCTTCTTTTTTACGCTTATCTTCTGCCTGCAATGCCAGCAGAGTCGCATGACGCTTCGCTTCTTGCTCGCGCAATGCGATTTCTTCTGCGCCTAATAAATCTTTACGGCTGATTGTTTGCGATTTCACCACCACTGGTTCCGGCACCGGTTCAACCACTACTGGGGGAGGAACCTCTACAACAGCTTCCACTACAGGCTCAGCCACTTCTGGAACAACTTCAGGCTCAGGCTCCACAGCAACAACAGGCTCCGGAACTTCCACTACCGGCTCAGGCACTACCGGCACGTCCGGCACTTCAACCACTGGGGCAGTATCTTCTTGCGCATCCAAGCCCGCATCATCACGCTGCTCAATAACGCGTTTTTTACGCACTTCAACTTGAATGGTGCGCGCCTTACCTGTGTTATCTGTTTTTTTGATTTCGGTACTGGATTTACGTGTCAGCGTAATTTTGCTCTTCGGCGCCAGTGTGCCGTGCTCTTTACGCAAATGCTCCAGCAAGGCAGCCTTATCATTTTCGCTCAATTGATCATCTGCACTTGATTTATGCACGCCAGCGCTTTTTAGCTGCTCTAATAACAATGCTGTCGGCAGCTTTAATTCGCCAGCAAATTGTTCTACGGTTGTTTGTGCCATGTTGTTGCTCCAGTATTCTTTTCTCTAAGCTTTATTGCCTAGCATTACTGCGTTTACTACTTATATAGTGATACCTTACAGCAGACCAGAACTCCCTCCCGGCCTACTGATATCGTCTTTATTTAAACCACGGCTCACGTGCTTTCATGATGAGTGCTTTAGCGCGCTCTTCATCCATAGCAGTAAGCTCTACCAGCTCATCAATTGCCAACTCTGCCAAATCATCCATCGTTGAAATACCTTTTGATGCCAGCAAATGTGCTGTTGCATCATCCATACCTTCAAGCGTCAGCAAATCTTCAGCCGCTTCTTCAACCTTCTCTTCTTTAGCAATTGCTTCGGTCAACAAGGCTGCACGTGCGCGTTTACGCAACTCTTCTACAGTGTCTTCATCAAAAGCATCAATCTCAAGCATTTCAGCTAATGGCACGTAAGCAATTTCTTCCAACGTACTGAAGCCTTCTTGCACTAGAATCTCGGCAACTTCTTCATCGACATCAAGTTTTTCCATAAACAAGTGGCTTACACTTGCATACTCTTCCTGATTCTTTTGCGCGGCCTGATCTACGGTCAAGATATTAATTGTCCAGCCGGTTAATTCTGATGCCAGGCGCACGTTCTGACCGTTGCGGCCAATTGCCAGCGCCAACTGCTCTTCCTCAACCACCACGTCCATGCTGTGAGCATCTTCATCCACCACAATGCTTGAAACTTCTGCCGGTGACATTGCATTAATGACAAACTGCGCTGGCTCCATGCTCCACAGCACGATATCCACACGCTCACCCGCCAACTCTGCCGTTACCGCCTGCACGCGTGAACCACGCATACCTACACAGGTACCTACTGGATCCAGGCGCTGGTCATTGCTCTTAACCGCAATTTTTGAACGCAAGCCAGGATCACGGGCTGCAGAACGAATCTCCAGCAAGCCCTCTTCGATTTCCGGCACTTCAAGTTCAAACAGGCGAATCAGGAATGCTGGCGTAATTCTGGAAAGAATCAATTGCGGGCCGCGTCCACCACGTTCAATACGTAACAAATAAGCACGTACACGATCGCCAACACGCAAGTTCTCTTTAGGAATCATTTGCTCACGCGGTAATAACGACTCAATGCGACCTACTTCAATAATCGCATTACCCTTTTCCATGCGTTTGATCACACCGGTAACCAGTTTTTCATCGCGCGCTAAAAAGTCTTCCAGAATCTGTTCACGTTCAGCTTCACGTACTTTTTGCAGAATTACCTGTTTTGCAGCTTGCGCGCCAATACGACCAAATTCGATACTTTCCAATGGCTCTTCGTAATAATCACCGATGTTAAGGCCTTTTGAGCGCTCGTCTTCTTCATCGATTTGATACGCAGAATTTTCCAGCAAGTCATACTCAACAAACTGCCAGCGCCTGAATGTCTTGTACTCGCCGGATTCACGATCAATTTCCACGCGCACGTCGGCATCATCATGGTGCTTTTTCTTGGTAGCTGAAGCCAAAGCCAGTTCAAGCGCAGTAAAGATAACCTCTTTACCCACATTTTTTTCATGCGCCAAGGCATCTACCAACAATAAAATTTCACGACTCATTATCAATCTCCGACTATAAATTGCAGGTTAATCTTTATCTCTTAATATCTTTTTTAATCTAGAACACTGGGCTCAAGCGTGATTTATCAATATTTGATAGCGCTATCTTGTATACCACGCTGTCACATTCCAGCAGCAGCAAGCCATCTTCCAAACCGCGAATAAATCCTAAAAAATTCTTTTTTGTTACTTTCTCTTCTGCGCCGGTTTTAGCATTTACCGTCACCTCAATCACTGGCACGCGCAATTTAACTGTGGCTCGCTCACCGATAAATCGCAAAAAGTCCGCTTCTTTTTTCAGTACGCGATCCATGCCGGGAGAAGAAACCTCCATGCGGTCATAATCAATCTCGTGCTCCACTGCCAACAAGTTACCAAGCTGATTGCTAACCAGCACGCAATCATCAATATTCACACTGTCTTTAATATCCACAGGATTTTGCTTATCAATAAACACGCGCAGCAACTTGCCGCGATTGGAAATCTCCAAATCAACAAGTTCGTAGCCTAATTGGCTAACTGACTGCTCTATCAAAGTATGCAAATCTTGCATGATTAATTAACCCTCAATTTCGCAGCAACTCTGCAAGCGCTTGTAATCATTTACTTAATCACGCTACGCAAGTCGCAGAAACAAAAAATGGGCTCAAAGCCCATCAAAAAATTCATCCGCATTATACCAATGAATTCAATGAATTGGAAACACTACCGATAAATACTTGGCAACCACCCGATTTATACCTCACGACCATTTATACAACCATTTATATTCTTTTTAATTATTAATTTATAAAAAAATATTATTTTTAATTATTAACAATCGCTTTTATAGTGCAGCTCTTGCTAACTAACCATTTATCTGAGAGATCGACATGGCACTTACTAACAATATCAGCCACCACCCTGGACGTGCTACCGCTAAAAACACCGATGTTTCGCAAGAAATATTGCGCACCGTCGAAGAGCTTAAACAAGGCTCTGGCTTTGGGTCAGTAGAAATTGTTCTACATGAAGGGCGCGTTACTCAAATTGAAAAACGGGAAAAACTCAGATTTAACCATAGCCCCACAGAGAGTTTAAAAAAATAACCAACTGCACAAGCAGCGGTAATAAGCAAAGCTTAAAAAACTTAAATAAAAAAATAGCTGACCAGTTAACTGGAAGCTTAATACAGGAGACAAGAATGCAATTTAAATATACAAAATTCGCCTCTGCGTTATTAGCAACCGGCTTATTATCGCTGCCATATTCTGCTAACGCCAATGACAGCACCGAACTGGAAGAACTGCGCGGCTTGGTACAAGAGCTAAGCCAGCAAGTGAAAGTACTTGCCCGCAAAGGTGAGATTAATGAAGAAGCTGCAGCTGCAGACAAAAAAACCGCACCAGTGATTAAGGCCAGCAGTAGCGGCTTCTCATTCGGTTCAGCTGACGGCAAAAATGAAATTAAGTTTAGAGGTTTAATACAGGCCGACCATCGCCACTTCAGCGAGGGCGCTAATGACGTGAGAATCCGCGCCAGAGATCGTGCAGGTGTGTACGGAGAAAACGGTTTTAACTCTACAGATGATACATCCTTACTTAGACGCGTGCGCCCCACTATCGAAGGCAAAGTGGCTGGCAAATATGGTTTCCGCTTTACTCCGGAATTTGCAGGTGGCAGCGCATCAGCTGTTGATGCCTATGTTGAGGCAAACTTAAGCCCTGCACTTAACGTCCGTGCCGGTAAATTCAAGAGCTTTGTCGGTTTGGAGCGCTTACAAGGTGGTGGCGATATTAAGTTTGTTGAGCGTAGCTACGTCACCAATGCCATTTTGCCGAATCGTGATTTAGGCGTAGCGGTTTACGGCGATGTGCTTGATAAAAAACTGAACTACGCGGTAGGGGTTGTGAACGGCGTTGCTGATGGCGGCAACATCAGTACCGGCACTGAATATAACGGGGAACGTGAGTATACAGCCCGTTTATTTGCCACCCCATTTAAAGACTCTGATTCGGCATTAGCAGGCTTGGGCTTCGGCGTTGGTGCAACTTACACAAACTTCACTGGCGAGCAAAACCTGAACTACACAGATACTGCTGCAGCTGATGCCACACGCAATGGCTTGCCAAGTTATGTCACTGAAGGTCAAAACACATTCTTTAGATACGGGGCCAACGTAATTGCTGACGGCAAACGATTCAGAGTTTCACCGCAAGCCTACTACTACAACGGACCATTCGGCTTGATAGCAGAATATGCTCGCGTTTCTCAGGATGTTTCCCTGTTGAATGGCAAAGTTGCAGGCGGTGTAACCAATGATTTATTAGGCTTTCAGGCTGGTTCAAAACAGAATTTGAGTCATGACGCATGGGAAATTGGCGGCTCTTATTTAGTCACCGGCGAAGATGCCTCGTTTAAAGGTGTTAAGCCTAAAAATGACTTCGATTTGGACAAAGGTGGCTGGGGTGCTTGGGAACTGGTTGCCCGCTACAGTGAAATTAATCTGGATAAAGACACATTTCATAATCCTGCCGGCAAGTTATTCGGAGAGAACCAGACTATTGCTATCAATAGCGCGTACGCGGACGCTACAAAAAGTGCTAAATCAGCTAAAACCTGGACAGCAGGCATTAACTGGTATCTCAATTCCAATACAAAATTTGCTTTAAATTACGCACAAACATCATTCGATGGCGGCGCAATTTCTGGCAATGGACAGACTGGAGAAGCACAAACAGCGGGCAGGTCAGTCAAAGACCGTCCTGATGAAAAAGCATTGCTCGCTCGCTTCCAGGTGGCTTTCTAATTTAAAAACTATTATTTAAACATCGCGCATCTCAATATCAGAGATGCGCAATTAGAAAGGCTTGTTATGGAATGTGATTGTTTAAATACAGATTAAAAAATTCAAACTCGAGCAAACAATTTAAGGAACTATCCATGAAAAAATCACTACTAGCCCTCGCGCTGCTATCCGCCGTATTTGGTGTTACATCACCAGGCACGGTTTTAGCCAAAGACATTAACTTACTCAACGTGTCTTACGACCCAACCCGTGAGCTGTACCAAGACTTTAATGCTGCATTCAGCAAATACTGGCTGGCAAAAACTGGCGACAAGGTAACCATTAAAACTTCACATGGCGGCTCAGGTAAACAAGCACGCGCCATCATTGACGGCCTGGATGCTGACGTAGCAACACTGGCACTAGCTTACGACGTGGATCAGCTGCAAGAAAAAGGCAAACTGATTCCTAAAGACTGGCAAAAACGTCTGGGCCATAACAGCTCACCTTATACATCAACCATCGTGTTGCTGGTAAGAAAAGGCAACCCGAAAAATATTAAAGACTGGGATGACTTGGTAAAACCAGGTGTATCAGTCATTACGCCAAACCCTAAAACTTCAGGCGGCGCCCGCTGGAACTACTTGGCGGCTTGGGCTTTTGCGCAAAAGAAATATGGTAACGATGAAGCCAAAACCAAGGAATTCGTTGGCAAATTACTGAAAAACGTTCCTGTGCTGGATACTGGCGCACGTGGCTCAACTACGACGTTCGTAGAACGCGGCATCGGTGATGTGTTGCTGGCTTGGGAAAATGAGGCATTTTTGGCACAAAAAGAATTAGGAGTAGGCAAGTTTGAAATCGTGGTGCCTTCACTTTCCATTCTGGCTGAGCCACCAGTAACCGTGGTTGATAAATTTGCCAAGAAACATGGCAATGAAGCTGTAGCAAAAGCCTACCTTGAATATCTGTATTCTGAAGAAGGCCAGGAAATTGCAGCTAAAAACTACTACCGTCCGACTTTGGAGTCTGTAGCCAAAAAATATGAAAACCAATTCCCTAAATCCAATCTCGTGAAGATTGATGAAGAGTTTGGTGGCTGGCAAAAAGCACAGAAAACACACTTCTCTGACGGCGGTACTTTCGACCAGATCTATCAGAAGTAATTGTAAAATAATCTAACCAAACGTAGCGCCGGACAAAATCTGGTGCTACTTGATTACAAGGAGACTCTTATCATGAGTTCTGTATTAATTGTAGGTGGTGACCAGATTGAAGGTATTAAAGAAGTATTCGGCAATTACGGCATTGACCATGTAAACCACTGGTCAGGACGCAAAGCCGGTGACAGTAACAAGGTGATTCCGCAAAACACCAAGGTGATTGTGCTCATCACCAAATGGATTAATCACTCGATTACTTACAAACTAAAACGTAATGCCGTAAAACGCGGCATCAAAGTCATTTATACCCCGAACGGTTCCAGAGAGCGTTTATCTGAAATTATTGTGCAGAATGCTCTGAACCAAAGCATCAAACATGCGCTAACGCATTAACAGCAGAAACACTTTTAACAGTGGTGACCGCTTAACACTTAAATCAAAGCGGTGCTCTTCTCCCCCAGTGATTAATGCTGGTTTGCCGGCATCTGTACAAACTTCATACAGATGCCGGATTTTTTTATTTATCACTTAATATCAAAGACCGCCTGGTGCTTTATTTGAAGTTAGTCGCAACAGTGCGTTTACCATCACATCTACCTCTGCCTGCGTATTGTAAAAAGCCAGCGATGGCCTAACGGTAGTTTCCACCCCAAAACGACGCAAGATTGGCTGCGCGCAGTGGTGACCGGAACGTACCGCAATACCTTCCCGATTCAAGGCAGCGCCGACCTCTTCACTCTTGAAACCATCAAGCCTGAATGAAAGCACGCTGGCTTTTTCTCTTGCGGTACCGACAAAATGCAAGCCTGACACTTTTAACATTGCCGCAGTCGCGTACACCAGCAAGTCATGCTCGTAACGTGCAATATTATCAATGCCGATGCATTCTACGTACTCCAGCGCCGCACCGAGGCCTACAGCATCGGCGATATTGCCGGTACCGGCCTCGAACTTGGCTGGCGCGTCATGATATACAGTCGTGTCAAAGGTTACGTCCTGAATCATGTTGCCGCCACCCTGCCATGCCGGCATATCATTCAGTACTTCTGGCTTGCCATAGAGCGCACCAATGCCAGTTGGCCCAAACACCTTGTGCCCGGAGAACACAAAAAAGTCCGCATCCAGCGCTTGCACATCGGTACGCATGTGCGATACCGATTGCGCACCGTCCAGCAGCACCTTGGCACCGGCACGATGCGCCATCTGTATCATTTCGGCCGCCGGGGTTACCGTGCCTAATGCATTGGAAACCTGCGTAAATGAAACCAGTTTCACGCGTGAAGTCAGCAGTTGCTGATATTCAGCCAGCAATACCTGACCGCTGTCATCTACCGGCGCTACTTTAAGTTTCGCGCCAGTTTCCTGACATAATTGCTGCCAAGGCACGATATTGGCATGATGCTCCAAGTGCGAAATGACGATCTCGTCACCTTCACGCAGATGCTTTTTACCCCAGGTTTTGGCTACCAGATTAATGGCTTCGGTGGTACCGCGCACAAACACGATATTATCCACCGCTGGAGCGTTGATAAAACGCCTTACCGTTTCACGTGCCCCTTCATAAGCATCTGTCGCACGTGCTGCCAGTTCATGTGCGGCACGGTGGATGTTTGAGTTTTCGTTCTCGTAAAAGTAAGAAATCCTGTCTATCACCGCCTGCGGTTTTTGCGTAGTCGCAGCATTATCAAACCAAATCAGCGGGCGACCATTCACTAACTCACGCAGTATCGGAAAATCCTTGCGTAGCAGATTGGCATCAAACGGCGGATGCGCTGTTACCGATACTTGGCTTACTGAGGGCTGTTTGAGTGATGAATCTTGTAAAAAGTAATATGGTGCTGCATTGCTTGCGGCTGTAATGCTGCTATTGGCTAGTGAATCACTGCCTAACAAACTTTTCAGTTCTGCCTGATATGGATCATCCGAGCCAGCCAATAACTGGCCGATATCCAAGTTACCGCTGGTGGGCCATTGGTTTGCATAACCAGTATTGATTGGGTCTGCAAACGCAAGATTAGTCGCACCAGAAGCAACACTGGGCAACGCAGATATCATCGATGGTGTTGATGTTTGCACAGGATCATCTACAGTATTGGCACTTGGCAAAACTGCGGCTGTAGCGATATGTGATAACGAAGCATTGGTAGGAAATTCATTTTTTTGAGTAAAAGGTGACCCTGCAGGAAAACCTTCCGCATATATTTCATTTACGATACGGCTTAATTCAGCAACATCCAGCGTACCGGTTTGGCTTGTCTGCCTGCCAACTGCCAATGCTGCAGCCGCACGCGGATGCTCGCCTGGCATAGCAGCTAATATTGCTTCCGGCTCGAATGATGACAAATCACCCAAGTTAGGTAAGCCCAAGTTAGGTAAGCCCAGGTTAGATAAACCCAGGTTAGGTAAATTTGTGCCAGTCAAAAATGAATTACTTGTAGTCATAGTAGTTGCCTACATCAACATTTTCTAGCACGGCGATCGCATCGTCGGTTAACACGGCAAGTGAGCAATACAGCGATACCAGGTATGAAGCAATTGCTTTATGGTTAATACCCATGAATCTGACTGACAAGCCCATGCTTTGCTGGCCCGGCAAGTTTGGTTGATACAAACCGACTACGCCCTGACGGCTTTCACCGGTACGCAGTAATAGAATATTGGTTTTGCCAGCGGTTACTTTCAATTTATCGCATGGAATAATCGGCACACCGCGCCAAGTAATAAACTGTGAACCGAACAATGCTACAGTTGGTGGCGGCACACCGCGACGTGTACATTCACGGCCAAATGCAGCGATAGCCTGTGGATGTGCCAGAAAGAATGCCGGCTCCTTCCATACTTTGGTTAACAGTTCATCAAAATCATCCGGTGTTGGTGAGCCAGTGCGGGATTTCACTCTTTGTGCTGGCGCAATGTTATTCAACAAACCATATTCTTTGTTGTTAATCAGCTCGCTTTCCTGACGCTCTTTAACGGTTTCAATGGTTAAGCGCAATTGTTCTTTGATTTGGTTATGCGGACTGCTGTATAAATCCGATACACGCGTATGCACGTCCACCGCCGTGTTTACAGCATTCAGTACATACTCGCGCCCCCATTCTTCGTAATCTACAAACGTAGCTGGAATTTCACGCTCATCTTTTGCCGAGCAATCCACCTCTATCTGGCTTGGATCTTTTACTTTATTAACACGGTAAATACCTGCTTCTACTGGCACCCACTGCATCAGGTGCACCAGCCAGCGTGGCGTAATTGTGCCCATCATCGGCACGGTTTTAGTTGCATTTGATAGCGTACGTGCTGCCACGTCTCCTAATGCGGTATGGGCTTGATGAATATCAGTCATTGTTTTCTCCTGTGAATATTTATGAATACTGAATTAATATTTATTAATAAATTGTTTACTGAGCAGTTTCGTTAACTGCTTTTTCCTGTGTTTTTGCCTGAGTAATCTGGCTGTTTGGCGGCACACTACGCGTTAGCCACACATTGCCGCCAATAACCGAGCCGGCACCAATCGTGATGCGGCCCAGTATCGTGGCACCGGCATAAATAACGACGTTATCTTCCAGAATTGGATGTCGCGCGCTGCCTTTGATTAAATGGCCTTGCTCGTCGGAAGGAAAACGTTTGGCACCCAGCGTTACCGCCTGATACAGCCGGACATGGCGTCCTATCACTGCAGTTTCACCAATGACAACGCCAGTGCCATGGTCAATAAAGAAACCTTCGCCAATGGCGGCACCGGGGTGAATATCAATTCCTGTGGCTGAATGCGCCAGTTCAGAAATGATGCGTGCAATCAGCGGCAATCCCAGCCGATGCAGTTCATGTGCCAGCCGATAATGAATAATGGCAGTAATTCCTGGGTAACAAACCAGCACTTCATCAAGACTGCGTGCAGCAGGGTCACCTTCAAATGCGGCATCTAAATCGGTATCAATTAATTGTCGTATTGTTGGCAAAATCTGCGCGAATATGCGTACTTTATTCAATGCAGCTTCTGCACTGGGCTTTTTGTTATGCTCGGTATCTGCTGAATAACGCAACTCCAATTGCACTTGCGTATTCAGTTCGCGCAATGTCGTATCCAAAGTAAATCCGACGAAATAATCCACACCTTCCTCTTTTAAACCTAGCGCTCCTAGCCGATTTGGAAACAATGCAGCACTCAGTCCATCTACGACTTGCTGCAAAGACTTTCTGGAAGGCAACTTGGGCGGTTTATTACTCCGGTGGCGGTGTTCAAGTGAAGTCAGCCTAACATCCCGCAAAGCTTGCACTATGCTGGGGATATCAAAATATTCATCGGTAGCGGTTGTAGTTAGAGTAGTTAAATAAGACATAAAAATACCTGTAGCAGAAAACAAAAAAGCCAGCGGTCTTCCGACTCGCTGGCTTCCGGTGGTCCGGTCAGCACAAACAATTTTGGCAAATAAACTGGAAAGAAACTGACTGCTTATTACAAGGGCATGTAACACCTTAAATTATTAATTAACAACAATATACACCACTAACATCGGTAAAAATAGATAACATGCAAAAATATTGTTTATTCTTTTTTACATATATACATATTAAATAATATTCTTTTACATTATTAAAATATCTCGTTAAAGTTCAGCCCTTACTACTTTAGCTAGAGAAAGTCATGTTTAAAAAACGCTTAATTCCCGCATTATTTGTTATTTCCAGCATTTTTCTACCTGCATCGGCACATGCAGATACCACGCTGCTCAACGTTTCATATGACGTTACACGTGAGTTTTATAAAGACTTCAATGCTTCTTTTACAAAATACTGGAAAGAAAAAACCGGCGAAACCGTTACGATTAATCAATCACACGGCGGATCCAGCAAGCAGGCACGCTCAGTAGCTGACGGCCTTGAGGCAGATATAATCTCCATGAATCAAGCGCCGGATATTGATATCCTGTATGACCGCTCAAAACTGATCCCTAAAGACTGGCAAAAGCGCCTGCCTAATGCCAGTTCAGCCACCAACTCAACTACAGTGTTTCTGGTGCGCAAAGGCAATCCAAAAAACATCAAAGACTGGGATGACCTGATTAAACCGGGTATCGCTGTAGTCATCCCCAACCCCAAGACTTCCGGCAATGGCAAATACAGCTATCTGGCAGCTTGGGGATCCGTGATTAAAAAAGGCGGCGATAATACAAAAGCAAAAGATTTCGTCGCCAAGCTGTTTAAAAACGTACCGGTACTAGACACCGGTGGCCGCGGTGCAACTACAACCTTTGCCCAGCGTGATATCGGTGATGCGTTACTTACCTTTGAAAATGAAGTTAACCTTATTAAAAAAGAGCTTGGTGACAAATTCGACGTTGTCTATCCATCAGCAAGTATCCTGGCTGAGAACCCGGTAACTGTAGTTGACAAATTCGCCAAAAAACATAAAACGCAAGCTATTGCACAAGCCTACGTTGAATACCATTTTTCCGAAGCGGGGCAAGAGATTGCGGTACACCATTACTTAAGGCCAACACTTGACTCTGTAGCAAACAAATACAAAGACCGCTTTAAAGCCATAGATTTATTCAGTGTGGACGAGGTTTTTGGGAGCTGGGCTAAGGCACAGAAAACGCACTTTGCTGATGGCGGCATTTTTGATCAAATTTATCAGAAGTAATCAAAGTTACATGTTTTAAGTTTAGGAATACAGGAATGACAGATTCAAACATCACCAGGCACGTAGAACAACTTAGACTACAGCTTAAAGAAGCCTTACTGCTGGATTTGGATGACTACGGCTTGGTAGAACAATCTAGCGGTGAGTTTAATAGTACTTTTCTGGGCGTAAGACTCAATAGCGCATTTCAGCCTATTTACGATATAGAAGCCGGAGACTTGTTCGGCCATGAAGCGTTACTTCGTCCGTCATTGGGTGGTGAGCTTTCCAGCACGCCGGAATTCGCATTCACTTACGCTGAACAAGCCGGAAAGTTAGTGCAGTTTGACCGCGTCAGCAGAACTTTACATGTACTGAATTTTAGGCAGATTTATGCTGAAAAAGGCCTGCTATTTCTGAATGTGCACCCCAAGCTTTTAATCACAGTGAATGCACACGGTAAAGTGTTCGAGAGAATTCTGCACTCAAACTCCGTGCCTACCGACCGCGTTGTTATCGAGATTCAGGAAAGCCTGATCGATCAGGAAAAACAATTGTCAGAAGCCATCGTCAATTACCGTGACAAAGGCTACCGAATAGCGATTGATAAATTTGGCAGCTCACAATCACATATTGACCGATTATGGAAATTTGCACCGAATTTTGTAAAGCTGGACTTAAACCTGATTCAAAAAGCCGAACAAAATGAACGTGTGCGCAAGATACTGCCCGGATTAATCAAAATGATTAAAGACCTTGGTGCCAAGCCAATAGTCACGGGCGTTGAAACTCAAGCGCAACTTGATATCGCTATTGAAAGTGGCGCTGGTCTGGTACAGGGATTTTTCCTGGCAAAACCTGTTACCGCAAATGAATTACAGACTTCAGCATTATTCAAGAAGAATCCGGCCAATTCAAGAATCCGCAACGCCGCATAAACTAGTAAATCCGAGGGCGCTAGCTTATAAGCTAACAACGGCTAACAAGCAGCGCCCGCCTTAATTCCCAATAGTTATATCAATATGATGAATCATTATTTTTATCATATATTTGTTTCTGTTACATTAGCCCGCAAACACATATTAACAACTGAATATTATGGCAAAACAAAAAAACGTACTTCCCGGTTTTAATTTAACCTTAGGTTACACACTGCTGTATTTAAGCCTGATTGTTCTAATTCCACTCTCAGCGGCATTTATTAAAACCACTGAACTAAGCTTTGATGAATTCTGGGCTGTGGTTACCGCACCGCGGGTACTTGCCTCCTATAAGCTTACTTTCGGTGCCTCTTTAATCGGCGCACTGATCAATGCTATGTTTGGCTTACTCACCGCCTGGGTATTGGTGCGTTACAGATTCCCGGGTAAAAAAATCATTGATGCCTTGGTTGATTTACCGTTTGCATTGCCTACCGCAGTCGCCGGTATCGCATTAACTGCCGTTTACGCTGGCAATGGCTGGATTGGTTCATTGCTGGAGCCGCACGGTATTAAAGTTGCCTTCACCCCTATCGGCGTCATTATTGCATTAACATTTATTGGCTTACCCTTTGTAGTGCGCACAGTTCAGCCGGTGCTTGAAGATCTGGAAGCTGAAACCGAAGAAGCAGCCGCCAGCTTGGGCGCAAACCGTTTACAAACCTTCATCAAGGTTATATTGCCAACTTTGTGGCCAGCGTTACTTACCGGCTTTGCTCTTGCCTTTGCCAGGGCAATTGGTGAATACGGATCTGTTATTTTTATCGCTGGCAACGTGCCATTTGTATCTGAAATTACCCCGCTAATCATTATCACCAAGCTGGAACAATATGAATACTCAAGCGCTACAGCAGTCGCCGTGGTCATGCTGATTATCTCATTCCTGCTACTGTTTGCTATCAATGGTCTGCAATGGTGGGCTACACGTCGCAATGGCTCATCACATTAAGTTAATTAGGCTAAAACATGTCAAATACAACGTCTTCACAATACACAAGTTACCATACCAAGGTAAGCCGCAGTCGCGCCACATCTGAACCAGCATGGATACGCTGGTCATTAATCATCACTACCTTGGTGTTCTTAAGCTTTTTTCTATTTGTACCGCTGCTTGCTGTTTTTACTGAAGCACTACGCAAGGGCTTTGACACTTATATCACCGCCTTAACAGACCCTGATGCACTGTCTGCAATTAAATTGACGCTAATCGCAGCGGCAATAGCGGTGCCATTGAATCTGGTATTTGGCGTTGCTGCTGCATGGGCTATCGCCAAATTTGAATTTAAAGGTAAAAGCATCCTGATTACCCTAATTGATTTGCCATTTGCAGTTTCACCTGTGATTGCGGGTTTGATTTATGTACTGATTTTTGGCCTGCAAGGCTGGTTTGGCACGTACCTGTCTGACCATGACTTCAAAGTGATTTTTGCCATACCCGGCATTGTGCTGGCTACCATTTTTGTAACCTTCCCATTTGTGGCACGTGAACTTATCCCGCTCATGCAGGCACAAGGTAAAGATGAAGAAGAAGCCGGTTTAGTGCTGGGCGCTTCAGGCTGGCAGATTCTGTGGCGCATTACACTACCCAATATCAAGTGGGGCTTGCTGTATGGCGTGATCTTAACCAACGCCCGCGCCATGGGTGAATTTGGTGCGGTTTCCGTTGTGTCAGGACATATTCGCGGCTTAACCAACACCATGCCTTTGCATGTAGAGATTTTATATAACGAATATAACTATGCCGCAGCATTTGCCGTTGCTTCACTGCTCGCCCTGCTGGCTTTGGTTACCTTGGTACTCAAATCATTCGTTGAGTGGCAGGTCGCGCGCAATGCCAGCATTAATGAAGATAACAACTAACACCGCAATGTAAATCTTGATCATTTAGAAAATTACAGTATTGGAATCAACACATGAGTATCGAAATCCGTAACGTTAAAAAAAACTTTGGCAGCTTTAGTGCGCTTAATGATGTCAGTCTGGATGTGCCAAGCGGCGAGTTAGTAGCACTGCTGGGGCCTTCAGGTTGTGGCAAAACTACGCTGTTAAGAATTATCGCCGGCCTGGAAACACCTGATTCTGGCAATATTTTATTTCATGGCACGGATGCCACCGATGCACAAGTACGCGAACGTGAAGTTGGCTTTGTATTTCAGCACTATGCACTATTCCGTCATATGACTGTTTTTGAAAATGTTGCTTTTGGCCTGCGCGTACGCCCGAAAAGCACCCGACCATCCGATGCGGAAATCAAAAGGCGTGTGCATGAGTTATTAGAACTTGTACAGCTGGACTGGCTCGCTGACCGTTATCCACCGCAACTATCGGGCGGACAGCGCCAGCGTATTGCATTGGCTCGCGCCCTTGCCGTAGAGCCCAAAGTCTTACTATTGGACGAACCGTTCGGTGCACTGGATGCCAAGGTGCGTAAAGAGCTACGCCGCTGGCTGCGTCGTTTACATGACGAACTGCATATCACCAGCATCTTCGTAACGCATGATCAGGAGGAGGCTTTGGAAGTTGCTGATCGTGTAGTAGTCATCAATAAAGGGCAAATTGAACAGATAGGTACACCGCAAGACGTATACGATCACCCTGTATCACCATTTGTTTATCAGTTTCTGGGGAATGTGAATCAGTTTGCTAGTCATATTCATAATGGCGAAGCTAAGATTGCCGGCGTAGACTTCAAACTTGACGCACATCAGCAAACAGAAAATAGCCCGGCTGTTGCCTATGTGCGTCCACATGATATTGAGATATTCAAAGAGGAAACTGGCACTAATCCTAAATTTGAAGCCTTTATCAGTTACGTTCATGCCATCGGGCCATTAGTTAGACTAGAGTTGCAAAGAGCAGATCATACTGAACTGATTGAAGCAGAACTTACTCAAGAACGCTTTAGAGCGCTTGATGTAATTCAGGGTGATAAGGTATATGTTTATCCGCGTAATATCCGTGTGTTTCTTAATGAAGAAAATGCCACAAATTAACTCTTATTAAGTATTAATGCACTCTTTTATTCCCACTTTAATAATAAGTTCATAATTGATTATTATTATAATCAATTAGTTAGCTTAATACTTAATTCCTGATAATGTGGTACAGGAATTGCTTATACCTAGTATAAGTAAATCTAAAGGGGAATCATATGCGCACATCAGCATTGAAATCTATTCTACGGGAACTTAATGCCAGCTCGTCGGATATTGAAGCGGCAGCATGCATCTCAAGCGATGGATTTAATCTTGCGGCTGTTTTAAATAGCGATGTGGATCCAGACCGTTATAGCGCCATGTGCGCTTCTTTACTGGCACTTGCCAACCGGGCCGCTCAGGAAGTACAACGCGGAAACTTAAAACTGGTGCTGGTTGAGGGGGAGCATGGCGTCATGCTGCTGGTTCAAGCCGGGCAAAATACTATTCTGGCAGTTGCTGCAAAACCAAGTCGTAATCTAGGCATGATTTTCATGAGTGCTAAAAAATACGCTCAAAAAATAATCGATACTCTGGATAAATTTTCGGCGGATAAGTTTTCGACAAACCAAGCTATTGTGAGCCAAATTCATGCTGCATAATTTCTGAATTACATTAGGTACTTAATGAGCAGCGAAACCTAAGCTAGCCATACAAAAAGCCCGCCACTAGGTGGGCTTTTTTAACGCCCTCAACCGCCGGAACTTAAGGCTTGGATTGGCTATTGAGGAGATGGATATGCAGGAGTACAAATAGAAACACCCCACCAAATACATGGAGGGGTG